>ENA-ORXT01000768-ORXT01000768.1-marine-metagenome-genome-assembly--contig:-NODE-768-length-48167-cov-38.707195_pt1 | contig 48167 bp, 39 predicted proteins | sample MGYA00237868_ERZ511482 | MGnify/ENA metagenome assembly ERZ511482
ATGTCTGAACCTTGATTATAAAAGATTATGGGATTACCATGATTTTTATTAACGTCGAAGCAAGAAAATCAAGTAATCAAGATAATCACGTGAATCATGGTTCAGACAGAAAAAATGTCTGAACCATGATTATAAAAGATTATGGGATTACCATGATTTTATATATACGTATTGGAGAAAATCACGTGAATCAAGAAAATCATGTAAATCAAGGTCCAGACAGAAAAGTGTCTGAACTTTAATTATAAAGGATTGTAGGATTGCCATGATTTTTGTAAGTGTAGATTCCAGAAATCAAGTAATCAAGATAATCTTGTAAATCATGGTTCAGACAAAAAAAATGTCTGAACCTTGATTATAAAGGAATTTAATCATTCGTTAACACTATTGTACCTTTACGATCTGTTATTACTATTAGACAAATAAATACACATGAAAAAGATATCGATAATTGCCATTCTAAGTCTTCTCTTCTCTTATACAAGTGATGCACAATTCGGTAAATTGCTGGACAAGGCTAAAGAAACTGTCACAGGAGGCTCTTCTACTGATATCGGTTCTGGCCTTAAGGAGGCATTAGAGGTAGGCGTAAGTGATGCTGTACAGTCATTATCACAGAAGAATGGATACTTTGAGTCTCCCTATAAGATACTCATTCCAGAGGAAGCTCAGAAAGTGACTTCTAAAGTCTCTAAGATTCCTGGTTTCCAAAACGTAGAAAAAGATCTCATCGATAAAATGAATGAAGCTGCGGAGATCGCAGCTAAGAAAGCAACCCCTATATTTCTAAACTCAATCAAGAAAATGAGTTTCCGAGACGCTACAGATATTCTTATGGGAGATAAGGATGCAGCAACTAATTACTTAGACAAGTCATCACGTAAGGCATTATACCAAGAATTCATGCCAGTCATACAATCAGCTTTGGATGAAGTCAATGCGAGAGAGTATTGGCAATCAGCTGTGAGTGCTTACAACAAGATACCATTCACATCAGATCTCAATCCTGAACTGGATGATCACGTGAATAATAAAGCTCTCGATGGTATGTTCTCATTGATAAAAGAAAAGGAAGCTGGCATAAGAGGCGACAAAAGCTTAAGGACATCTCCATTGCTTAGGGAAGTATTCGGTAAGCAGGATAATAAGTAAAGATAAGGCTCATACATGAACTCCGCTCAAGTCAAGTAACTTAAGGATAGGAAGGATGATTGACTAATTATTATTCTCAAGTTTTAATGAAAGATAAAAAATGGAGCAAATAGTAAAGGCATATAAAATCAGAAAGTAATGTGCATCCCGAACGTTAAAGGATCAATTCGAACTCCAACAATTTTGCTTTCTCCATGATCACCATCTAAATAGGAGTTGCTTCCATTCTCTATTATCTTATTGAACTCTAAGAGACTTTTGGTTCTATTGCCATCATGTATAATTAAACTTGTAATAAAAACAGCAGCACTCGTTATAAATCCACCTAAGACGACTTTCTGAGTGCCAGTATAGTCTCCGATATCTTCTCTCTTCATATCTTCGCTTCCTGCATAATATGCTGTAAATCCTACGAAGGCTATTCCAGACCCTATGGCTAAGTTCATCTGTTTGATACTCTTATTGTAAAAATTGTAAGCCTTAGGATAAGGTTTTAGTAATTTTAATGCTTGCTTATTCTTTAATTTCTTAGAAGTATTAAAATCATAGATCTTTCTCTGTATGACGCAATAACGATCGGAATTTACATCAGTCTGACCTATAAGTGAAGTGGTTAATAGAATATTGAGAAAAATAAAGTAATAGATTTTCATAGATTTTTTTTGTTAGGTTAAGGTCATGAGTATTACTATAGATCCAATTATTCTTTTACTTTTCTGATCAAAAAATCAACATATGCTTCTCCGCTCGGATCACTATATATTGATGGATTACCATATGTACAAATGTTTGCAACACCTGCCGCATCCGCATATTCTCTAATTTCACGAGCATGGAAAGCATGATGATTGACATCTGCACTTGTTATCGGTAATCCATTAGGGTGGAAAGCATTTTGTATCCAAATTTCTGGATCATCAGATGATATCAAAGCCAATATATCGATCTTCTCCCTATAATCATCTATCTCAGGTGTGTCGTATTCTTCCCAAGAACTAATACCATATATATTAAACAATGAGTTTTGGCCTACAACATCGATGTAATCGTCCCATGTCATTCCAAAATCATCGAATACGTCGGTTATCCATCTTTCAAAGTTGTAGGTCGATTGAGAACCTCTTAATGCAATTCCTTTTACTCTCGTACTTTCTCGATTAATTAGATCATTACTACTGCTATCATTCATATCATCATTAGTAGCTAACCATAATGCTGTTCCTGCACCTGCGGAGCTCCCAAACAATACGATATCATCTTTTCTGATATTAAAATCTTCATGGAAGTGTCTCATGTATTGTATGGCTCTCTTTGAGTCAGTAAGAGGCTTTATGACACCTAGGGTATCATCGGATTCTAACAGTCTGTAATTAATGTTTGCTACAGCAATATTATTCAATAAGAGATCACGGATATTAGCTACGAAAAAGTCACTATAGAAAAAACTCTTATCACCCGTTATAAAACCACCTCCGTGAATAAAAACCACTAACCCTGTGGGCTCTGAACTGTTAGGTAAGAAAACATCAAAGTTAGTTAAATCAAAATCATCGTAGAAAATATCAGCAGAAAACCGAGCATCTATTCCTTCTAAATCTATTGTCGGTATGGTGTATTGTATATCCAAAATAGGCAAAGGTATGGTAGTGTCCTTAACGCAAGATGACAATATCGCAATCGCCATAAGAGCCAATATTCTTGTTACCATTTTCATTCTCTGTCTAAATATAGATAAAATATACAACGGACTTAGTTAAGGTGTCTTTAGCAAATGCAATAATGACTCATGGATGTCAAGAGGACAATATACTTAACGGATAGAGCTGCTCCACCTCTTATATCACCGTCGAGCTTAGTTAGTACTACCCCATCACTATCTCTTATCACAGAATGTATTAGAGTATCCTATCTAACCATCAATCCCAACTAAGTCTGTAGCTCCTTGCTCATCACCATTGTTCGTCAAGGAATCTAGTCTTCGATTTGATTTCTACATTCAGCAAATATCTTATCAACTCACATCAGAATGATAATAAAAAGGTACTATCTTAGCGAAAATGTGGATAGAGTTATTATGCGCTAAATTTAATACAGGAAGAAAAAATTGTGAATATTTAAAAAAATAAAAAAACATGTAATACATATTACATATAATAAATTAATTTAATATGTTATATTTAGATTTAATTACAATCGAAACGAATACATAAGGTCATGATTAAGTCGACAACTTACAGTTTTAGTTTACTATTATTATCATTATTGTTTATATCCCAAGAAGCATTTGGCTATGGGGTCGCTTTGATTAATGATACTGGATCACTATTAGAATTATCAGAATCTCATATAGATGTACAGATTGATAATCAGATATCTATTGTAACATCTACTCAAGTTTTTAATAACAAAACAGGAGAGCTCATAAGAATTAAATACGGCTTCCCTCTCAAAGTCAATTCTAATCCGATAAGTCTGAGGTGGAAAATAAATGATGGAGAATGGAAGGAAGCAATTGTAAATGAGGATAATCAAGACACTACCCTGCCTAATACAACAGGCGGCTCTGGTTCAGGCACTGTATCAGCTTCTGATTTAGACAGATATTTGGGTGAGAACCCTTTGTTCTTTGCACCTACAGATGATGTCGACAGAGGAGACAAACTAACAATAGAAATCAAATATGTAGAGCTATTGGCCTATGATTTCGGTGAGGTAAACTTTAATTACAGCAATGATTATTCGATTATTCAGTTCAATGCATTGGATGCACAAACATTCAAAGTTAGACTATTATCGGATAGAACAATATTATCTCATACGCTTAATGTTCCAGATGCTACGACTACATCTACAGATAATGAATTAAATATATCCTATGAATCAATGTTTGACAGAGCCCTTAGCGAGATATTATTTTCTTCTGTATTATCCTCTGAGGAATTAGGCTTGACAACACTCAGTACCATGGTAGCGGACACACTATTCCAGTGTGATTCTAATGGCAAAGGATATATATCCATGATTGTAGAACCAGAATCTAATGACCAAGTTGCCATAATCAAAAAGAACTTTACGCTTGTAATAGATAGATCAGGAAGTATGTCAGGTTCCAAAATATATCAAGCTAGATCAGCTGCTTCCTTTATTATCAAGAATCTAAATCGAGGAGATAAGTTTAATATTGTAGATTTTTCCTCAAGTGTCAAAAGCTTGTTCCCAGGTCACGAACCATATAACCAAGTTAATGAAGCATTGGCATTAGAATACATTGACGATATATCTGCAAGTGGCTCTACTAATATCTCAGGTTCCTTACAAGAGACCATAGATCAATTCGACGCATTAGATCCTGATAAAGCTAATATTATCATATTTTTCACCGACGGAGTAGCAACGACAGGCATCAAAAGTACCCCTGAAATCTTAGATTTAGTGCAAGATGAAATCAATCAAAAAGAAACAGGTATATTTCTATTTACTTTCGGAATCGGCAATGACGTAGACCAACAACTACTTAGCTTACTAGCACTGCAGAATAATGGAATTGTAGCATTTTTAGGAAACGACGAATTAGAGCCTGAGATTACAACATTTTTCCTCAAAATCAATAATCCAGTATTAATTAATACGAGTGTAGAAATGATCCCTAGTGATGTCATATATGAAGTCTATCCTTCCTTAAGCAATATACCTAATCTATACAAAGGTCAGCAACTTATTCTATCTGCAAGATACGACTCAGCACGAGATGTTACTATGAAGCTTAGCGGGAAGGCATTTAATATAGATGTGACATATGAGCTTCCATTACAATTATCTGACTCTATAGATATCAATAAATCATTCTTGCCACGTATATGGGCTAAACAGAAAATAGACAATATCCAATTAGACTATTACTCAGAAAACAATCCTTCTGTGAAAGCAGAATTACAAGAAGACATAGATGCTCTTAGCACATGTTATAATGTTGTCAGCTTAGGTTTTAATAGCTTTGTAGACGGCGCAGTATTAGAAATAGACTTGTTAGATTTCTATGCACAGACAACTTCTGATAATGATGTGGAATTAATATGGACAACAGCTACAGAAATTAATAATCAAAAATTTATAATACAAAGAAGTAGAGATGGCAGATCATGGGAAGATATCGGAGAAGTAGAAGGTGCAGGTACAGACCACCAATTTAATCATTACAATTATTTAGATCAATTGCCTTACAAAGGCATATCATACTACAGATTAAAGCAAATCGATTATAATGGAGAATTTAGTTATACCATAATCGTTGCAGTTAATATCGAAAGTGGTGATATCATAGAAGTATATCCTAATCCAATTGCTAGCCACTTAGACCTCAATATTAACACCAATGGTGACGAACCCATAGATATATTATTATTCGATACCAAAGGTCAAATGGTGAGTCAAAACAAGTTAAGTGGAGGTAGAGGTAAGATCAAATTACCACAATTAGCATCAGGCCTGTATACTTGCTTAATCAATGGTAATAATATTACGGAAAGGGTTAGGATTATGATTAAGTAAGTAAGACATTAAGTGTGCTCTGTCTATTCGGCAATGGAGGGATATGCTATTACATCCCCTTCATACCATTGAATCGCTCCATCATCTGATTCATGTTTTTACCTTTGGACATCATATGCATCATCTTACGCATCTGATCAAATTGCTTAATAAACATATTGATCTCATGGATATTCTTACCACATCCTTTAGAGATTCTCTTCTTACGAGACATATTAAGCAACTCAGGCTTAGACCTTTCTTCTGGTGTCATAGATAATATAATCGACTCTACTTTGCCGAAAGCACTATCGTCGATATCGAGATTCTTCAGTTTGCTCATACCAGGTATCATTCCCATGAGTGACTTAAGATCTCCCATTTTTCTAATTTGATTAAGCTGACCTAAGAAATCATTGAAATCAAATTTGTTCTTCTTGATTTTCTTTTCGAGACGCTTAGCTTCTTTCTCATCTATTTGCTCTTGCGCTTTCTCTACGAATGATACGATATCACCCATTCCTAATATACGGGATGCCATACGTTCTGGATGGAATACATCGAGCTCATCTAATTTCTCACCCGTACTTGCAAATTTGATCGGCTTCCCGACTGTATACTTAACGGATAGAGCGGCTCCACCTCTTGTATCACCATCGAGCTTAGTTAGCACTACCCCATCATAATCTATCTTATCATTGAATGCCTTAGCGGTATTGACGGCATCCTGACCTGTCATAGCATCCACTACGAACAAGGTCTCCGTTGGAGTAACCGCATCTTTAATACCAGCAATCTCGGTCATCATCTCCTCGTCTACTGCAAGTCTACCTGCCGTATCGACTATTACAACACCATAGTTATTCTTCTGAGCATGTACGACAGCGTTACCTGCTATCGAGATGGGGCTTTTATTTTCTTCTTCTTTATATATATCGACTCCGATACTTTCTGCGAGAACTGTTAGCTGATTGATGGCAGCCGGTCTGTAGACATCACATGCTACGACAAGAACCTTCATATTCTTTTTCTCCTTGAGATGCTTTGCCAGCTTTCCTGTGAATGTGGTCTTACCAGAACCTTGTAGACCAGCTATCAGGACGACACCAGGCTTACCTTTGACATTAATCCCGACGGATTGGCCTCCCATTAGAGATATCATCTCATCAAGAACGATCTTGACCATGAGGTCTCCTGGCTTAACAGCTTTTAGTATATTTCGAGAGCCTAAGGCCTCTTCTTTTACCTTATCGGTAAATTCTTTGGCTATTTTATAATTAACATCCGCTGCTACAAGGGCCCTTCTTATTTCTTTGATGGACTGAGCGACGTTTATTTCAGTTAACTTTCCTGTTCCTGCTAAGCCTTTAAAGGCTGAATCCAATTTATCACTAAGCGTATTAAACATATGTATCGATTGTGGCTGCAAAAGTAGGAAATATAGGCTTTTATTGCAGCTTGTAAGCAAGAGAATATGAACGACCGATAAAGATATTTCGTTAATTAAAGCGTTACAGAGTCGTTACTGCTGTGTTAGCGTATCATTTATATTATAATCTTTTTTAATATATAGTTATTTTTGTGTGGTGAATTATAAGCGAGTTATCATATTAATCGTCTGTGCATTATGGCTGTCAGACGTCTATACCACTGATGCATCAGGACCTAATGTCGGAGAAGTCATAGATCGATTTAATAATATCGAGGTCTATTATAATGGAGAAGCTAAGAATGTATTTGGTCGTAATACTACTTATGATGGCTATAACTTAGGGCTAAATTTTCAGTGTGTCGAGTACGTAAAGCGTTACTACTATTATGTCTATGATCACAAGATGCCTAATTCTTTCGGTCACGCTAAGGCATTATTCAACAAAAAATTACCTGATCGCAAATTGAATAAAAAGAGAGGTCTCTACCAATTCAAAAATGGATCAGAATATCGACCACTTCCTGGGGATATCATCATATTTGATGGGACGCTTAAGAATCCGTATGGTCATGCTGGGATTATAACTTACAGTAAGGGAAGTGAATGTGAGATTATACAACAGAATGTCGGCGAGAAAACGAGAGAGATCATCGGGATTATGGAAGTGGACAATAAGTTTTTTGTATTGGACAAGGATGTAATAGGTTGGATGCGAAAGTAGCCTATATGAATCTATGTAGAGTATGCAAAACTGTGCTAAGTATTTTTATCTAATCGGTTACAAACTATCGTCTTATAAATATTTTTGTGAAAATCCAACTGACATACATAGGACGCGATAAGAAAAATCTCTATGCTGATGCTGAATCGACTTTCGTCAAAAGAATCAAAAACTACCACAAGGATTTTCGTATCAATGCCATAACACCTCCCTCATATTCCAATTCGATGACAGGTAGTCAGATCCAAGAAAAGGAAGGAATTATGCTGACTGAAAAAATAGACTTCAATAAGGGGCAAATTTTATTATTAGATGAAAAAGGAAAATCATATACATCTGAAAAATTTGCATCTTTTCTCAATAATAAGATGAACCTATCGCAGGATATACATTTCATAATTGGCGGGGCTTATGGCTTCTCAGAAAAGACTAAACAAAAAGCAAGTAATCTAATTGCATTATCATCTATGACAATGCCACATCACTTAGCAAGAGTCGTTCTGATCGAGCAAATATATAGAGCATATACCATACTTAGAAACGAGAATTATCACAATATATAAGCACACAACATGAGCATTACCATCATTATACTTATCATCACAGCATTAATCTCCTATCAGGGGCTTAATGGAAAACCAGAGATCATAGAAAAACTGAAGCACCATCCTTACAGAGAAAAGCATAATAAAGAATATTATAGATTACTAAGCTCAGGATTTGTGCACGGAAGTTTTTCTCATTTAGCGATTAATGGATTTGTCTTATATATGTTCGGTGAGCAGATCGAAATCTTCTTCGGTCAGGTCTATGGTCTGAACATGGGAAGAGTCATGTTCTTAGCACTCTATCTCACAGCGATCATAGCTGGTGACTTAGCCACTCACTTTAAGCATCAAAACAATCCAAGTTACTCCGCGGTAGGTGCATCAGGCGCTACCTCAGCACTTGTGCTAATCTTCTGTATAATTGCACCATGGGCATGGTTTACATTTCCACCAGTTCCAGCTATCATATTTGCTGTGGGATATCTTGCTTATTCTTCATGGGCTGACAAGACTAATAAATCAGATAATATAGGGCACAGTGCCCACTTGTATGGTGCATTATGGGGTATTGTGTTCTTTCTGGCTACTAAACCAGAGATGTTTGGCGTATTTATGGATCGATTAATGGAAGGACCGACTATGCCATTCTAATAAATTTCCTGGTTACAGATCCACAGTACTATAACGTGAGTCGTGATACCAAGGCAAAGTTGACTAAACATTAGCAACCTATCTAGCATATTTGGGATTAAAACACACACAAAGGATACAATCAAAATGATGAATAGAATTAATACATACTTTTGCACTTTTTTTCATAGACACCTAAGCGCTTAATGCCATCAGAACAAGCATTCGAAAAATTATTCAAATCTAACTATAAGCGATTCGTATCCGTATCTTATAGTTATACCCATCAGAAAGAATTATCTGAAGAGGTGGTGCAAGATGTATTTGTCGATTTCTGGAGCCGTATACAACGGGGTGAGAACATTCTTAATCATGAAGCATACCTCCGCAGGGCCATAGTATATAGAAGTCTTGATGAAATAAAAAAAGAGAAAAAGCACACAGAGAAAGAGAATGTAGAAATTCTCGATCAGTTACTCTCTGCCTCAGAGCATAATCCCGAAGAACAGATTATCGGACAAGAAAAATTAGAATATCTCCAGCAGCAGATAGAAGCACTGCCTGATAAGACTCGCCATGTATTTATGCTCAGTAGATTCGAGAAGATGAGCTATCAGGAGATTGCAGAACATACAGATACCAAACAAAAAACCGTCGAGTATCATATTATGAAAGCGCTTTCTACCCTCAGAAAGTCCCTATTTACAGTAGTTTTAGTTGTATTTAATATTTTTTTATAAAAAAGTTCTCTTTCCCACTAGGGTATCTTGCTAATTATCCTACTTCATTATGTAGGACATCTACAAAGCGCTTTTTAGATAAAATATTTTCACATTTATCAACAACTAAAAAATATAATAATGAAAACTTTAAAAATATTAATACCAGCAATCTTCCTTATCATATTAGCAAGCTCATGTGGAGATGATGATTTTGGAATCGATTACGAATTAACATCACAAGAAGAACTGAAAGGTAGTCCAAGTGATACTATAGAATTCAATATGAAATTTACACACGAAGTCGGAATAGGACAGATAGTATTAGAGTCATCAGAATTACAGTTAGACTTCCTTGAAAATTTTGAAAATGGATCTCCGAGAGTTACAAGAGATTTCACAATAGTTATACCAGAGGATGCAGAATCAGGTGAGAAGTATGAGATCGATATAAGTCTATCAGAAATCAATGGTAACAGCGTCACAGATGTTATCGAGGTAGAAGTAGAGTAAATCAATGTACTACAATGCTTATAACTAATAATAAAAGTACTCTCTAATATAAATAGTAGAGAGTACTTTTCTTAAAACTCGAAGATACTGCTTAAGTATTTTTAATAAATTATCAGATATGAATGTCAATTATACCCAGATCGTAATTAATTCCCTACAGGAAAATCTTGACGCTCAAGATCAAAAGAAACTTGATACTTGGCTAAGTCAAAACAACAATGATCTTAAATACCAAAAGATCAAAGAACTATGGGATGCATCAGGGACATTGTCATATCCAGAAATAGAAGCTCATCTTAATGTAGATGAAGCATACAATAAAGTAGTACAAAGAACAAAGTTTATAAGTATTAAGAAGAATAAGAGTAAAAGACCATACCTAATTGCAGCAAGCTTAGCACTGCTCGTCGCAGCGATGGGATACCTGACATTAGGCGTGGACAAATTAGACAATTACAATACGATTACAGCAGAAGCTAATATGGAATATACACTTCCTGATAACTCTACTGTATGGCTAAGCAAAAACACCGAACTATCTTATCATAAAGACTTCACTAATAATAGAATGATCAAGATGAACGGTAAAGCGATGTATGATGTCACACATAATCCACAGAAGCCGTTTGTGATAGATGCAGAGGGGATGGATGTAACCGTATTAGGAACAAGATTTATCGTTTCTAATGAGGACTTAGACTACGTACACGTGATTAACGGTAAGGTACAGGTAGATGATAAGAAGGAGCAATCAGAAAGATTAATATTAACTAAGGATATGACGGCTAATAGAGATGCTGGCAGAATATCGCTTACAGATGATGCATATGCTAATGACATGTTCTGGGCTAGTCAATCTTTGAAATATAACAACGCTTCTTTAGAGAAGATTTTTGACGAATTAGAGACTTACTTCGATACGACAATAGATACGGATAACAGATTTGAAAAGTGTGCATTCAATGGCACATTTACTGGAGAAAACTTAGAAGATATCCTCTCTACACTCGAAGTGATATATGAATTAGAAATAACAAAAACAAAAGAAACCATTACAATAAATGGACCATCATGCAAATAACAACCCACATATCAACAATAATAATATTAATACTTACACTTACGATAAGTACAGCTCAATCTAACACGGAGTTAGACACTGACACAACAGTTATCAGTTACAAGTGTACAGATAGAGCCTTAGAAGAGGTGCTATCAGATATACAAGAAATCGTAGAAGTTAAGTTCCAATATAATCCTTCAGATCTTAAAGATATTAACACCAGTATAAATGTAGAGGGTGAGGATCTAAAAACTTTTCTGGAACAACTGCTTACGGATACCTCATTAGATTATAAGATTAAGAGTGACCAAGTCATCATCTACAAATCTAAAAAGGGATTAGGATCAACTAATGAAATACAGAAGCATACAATTAGTGGTTATGTCTTAGATACAGAGACGACAGAATCACTCATAGGAGCTACAGTCTTTGCTAAAGAATCTAGCAAAGGTACAGTCACTAATGAGTACGGATTCTTCAGTATCACATTACCAGAGGGAGTGCATACAATAGAGGCTTCATACTTAGGCTACAATAGCAATACTCAGACTTACGATCTGACAGAAAACCAATCTGTAGAATTACAATTATCCAGCGGAGCTGTCATAGAGGAGGTGGTCATTACGGCTGAGAGTAGTGTTAAGCCTGTACATCAGCGTACACAGATGAGTCAGTTTACATTACCAGTAGAGAAGCTTAAGTCAATCCCCGTCATACTCGGAGAAGAAGATCTTATGAAATCTATGCAATTACTTCCCGGAGTAAAATCTGGATCTGAAGGAACAAGTGGCATCTTCGTCAGAGGAGGAAGTGAGGATCAAAACTTAATACTTCTAGATGGCGTACCTGTATACAACCCATCACATGTCTTGGGATTATTTTCTGTTTTTAACGCGGATGCGATTAAGTCTGTGACACTAACTAAGGGAGGACATCCTGCGAGGTATGGAGGTAGATTGTCATCAGTAGTAGACATCAGGATGAAAGAGGGCAATCTAGAAGAATGGCATGGTGCTGGGTCTATTGGCCTTATATCTTCTAAGCTAAGTGTAAGCGGACCGATAGTAAAAGATAAAGTGTCGATACTTCTATCCGCAAGAAGAACATATGCTGATCTTATCATAAATGCTTTCTATCCCCAAGAAGGCAATCAAGATGTGAAACCAGCACTTTTCTTCCATGATTACAATGGGAAGATACAGTATAAGATTAATGATAAGCACCGTATATACTTAAGTGGATACGCAGGCAGGGATAAATTCGGGGCGTCTTTCAGTGACTCTACTTCAGTGCAAAAGAGTCTAATTAATTGGGGTAACAAAATATCTGCGCTTAGATGGAACTACGAAATCAGTAGTAAGCTATTCGCTAATACGACTGTGACCTATTCCGATTATGAGATCAGTACAGAAAACTCAGAAGAGAACTTTATAGATACCACTCTTATAGCTTCATTATATAATTCTGGAATAACAGACTTAGGAGCTAAGATAGATTTTGATTATGTTCCATCGACTAATCACTATATCAAGTTTGGTGCTAGCATGGTGAAACATCAGTATAACCCTGGTATCAATCAAAATATACAAAGGAAAGGAGAGACAGATGGTGGAAACAACAGAAAAGTAGCAGGCATAGAAGCGGTGGAGACTGATGTATATATAGAAGACGATATCAAATTTGGTAAGTTTAATGCTAATATCGGTGTCCATGGATCTGCATTTGCAGTAGAGAACACGACCTATACATCACTACAACCAAGGTTAGGTCTTAGATACTTAGCTGCAGATAATATGTCTATTAAGGCATCTTACAGTACCATGACCCAATTCATCAATCTGCTGACATCCGAAGCACTCAGCTTGCCATCTGACGTGTGGGTGCCCAGTACTAATCGTATAGCACCTCAGGAAAGCTGGCAAGCGGCATTAGGAATAGGTGGAGCTAAGGGACAATTCGAATGGGAAATAGAAGGATACTACAAGGGTCTTAATAATGTTCTATCCTACGAAGAAGGAACAAGTCTGATAGACAATGATCCTGACAACTGGGAAGATCAGATTACACAGGGTACAGGTGAGTCATATGGAATGGAAGTATTTCTACAGAAGACTAAAGGTAAACTTACAGGATGGATAGGCTATACGCTTAGCTGGAGTAATAGACAATTCGATGATATCAATAACGGGGAGGCATTCCCGTTCCGTTATGACAGAAGACACGATATATCTACTGTATTAAGTTATGCTATTTCTGATCGGATTAAGCTATCTGCTAATTGGGTATATAATACTGGGAATGCAGTAACATTACCTCAATATCAGTATGGAGCACCTATACCTGGACCTGGTGAGAATACTAATGTGATCATTGTACAAGACGGTGGGGAAAAGAATTCCTTTAGAATGTCGCCGACACATAGATTAGACTGGAGTATATCTTTTACTAAGAAAAAGAAAAAGTATGAGCGTACATGGATAATTAGTTTCTATAATACTTATTACAGAAAGAATCCATTTTACTTAGACTTAGAATCTGTACCTGTCTTCTCTGAAACTCCTGATGAATTTGGAGAAAATTTCTCAGGCGTTACCAATGTAGTTAGAGAAAAGAGTCTCATACCTATCATTCCATCATTTAGTTACAATATCAAATTCTAAAAAAAAATATTAGTCACTCTAAAATATAGTAGACATGCAGAAATATAAAGTAAATATAAGCCTTCTAATTGCAGTAATAATGATAACCCTATCATCATGCGAGATAGAAGACAGAGTCATAGAACTGCCAGAACATGACAGTAGATTAGTACTTAATGCTCAGATCTATCAGGCAGACACAACTATGAACATTATTCTCACAGAAAGCATGGGAATAACAGACACTTTCTTAAGAACAGAAAATATAGAACTTAGAAATAGTAGTCAAATAACCTTATTCACGCCTGACGAAGGTGCAATAGAGGGATATATATATAAAGAACCTAACCTCACTGAGAATGTAAAAACACCATTCTGGAAGTTTGACTACAATAATTTCTTAGAAGGAGAGACTTACGTAATAGAAGCTGAAGCAGATGGATATGATCAGGTAAGATCAGAAGTGACCATACCTATGCCAGCTAATCTTGTAGACGTCGAAGTAAACTTGCAAGAAGCCGATGAGACAAGATTTTTCACCAGAGATAGATTCGAGATTACAATCGATGACCCTGCTGGAGAAGAGAACTATTACCTTATAGAAGCGACACGAGAGATAGAAGATAATGGTTTCTTCTTCACAAGAAGATATAGATTCTATGATAGTCCTGAGAACCCTATCGATGAAAGCTTCTTAGAAAATAGAATATCGGTACTCAGTGATAAGAACTTTAATGGTACAGAATATTCATTTGTAGCATATGGAGAAAGAGGTTCTGAACGTTTTTCGGAAATAAAGTTTAACATCTATCAGATTACTAAAGAAGCTTATGAGTATCAGCTCGCTTTTGAAAAAGCTAATACAGATAGTCCGTTTGCAGAACCTGTTACATTTCCTAATAATATAGAAGCAGGTTATGGTATATTTTCTATCACCAGTAAGCCTGCCATTAAGATTATACAGATTTAATACCATTTTATAAATAACTTATTAAAAACAAAAATCATGAAAAATACATTTTTTCTATTAGCATTCGTATGCACAGTGATGATTACAATTACATCATGCTCAGAAGAAACTTTCGGAATTCAGTATGAATTAGTTTCGCCAGAAGATCTAACATTTGCACCAGGAGATGTGGCTACATTCACTATAGAAGTAAGCAACGAATCCGGCATCGATCAGATTAATGTATCGGAGCAAACCATTCCTTATTCTTTATCTACATTATACAGACCAGTAGAAACTGATATAGAATTAACATTCGCTGTAGAGATTCCTAAAACTCAAGAAAACGGATCAGAACTATCTATCTCTGTGAGTATAATAGATACGGAAGGAAATATTTTGGATAAAACCATTGAAGTATCAATAGAAGAGTAAGAAGAAATCTAAATTAAATTCTTATTAAATTATTAATCCAATTTAAACACATAAAATTAAAAATAAACCTATGAAAAATTTAATAAATTTATTCATCGCAATGACATTCATTACACTATTTTTCGCATCTTGCTCTGATGACTTTGAGGGCATTAAGTTTGATCTAAGATCACCAGATAACTTGGTTTTGTCTCCAGGTGAGACAGCTACTTTTCAGTTTGATGTAAGTGATGATACGGGTATTGCTGAGTTAAGCATTATGGAACCGAGTCTCGGTATTAATATGGAGGAACTATATACGCCCTCTCAGCCTGAGATTAATTATACTTTTACAGTAGAGATCCCAGAAGATCAAGAAGTAGGGTCTCAGATCACCATAAATGTAGAGATCGTAGATGAGGATAATAATGAACTATTAGAGCAAATCAAAATTTCGATAGAAGAGTAATCGGATAGCCGCAATATTTAATAATACAGAAGCTTCGATCATGGAAATGATCGAAGCTCTTTTCTATACTCACTTTTCTAAATATTAATTTTTAACGCAAAGATTGGCTAATTCTATTATAATATTTCCGACATTCTAATATTTAAATGGTATAAGTGAGTGTACATCTTGTAGATGCAGCTGAGCAGACACATGTGCTGCATCATATTTAAGTACATTAGAGAATGCATCCACTGCAGCGCTATAATTAGATAACCCCATCTCTCCAAGACCTATCAGAAAGTGGCAGTGTATTCGATTTCTCAGATCTAAATCATCATCCCATATTAACAAGTCAGGTAAGGATATGGCGAAATAATCGATGCTAATTTCATCATCCATATGAGACACACCGTATACCTTCAAATCATTAAAAATCTGAGCAGCCTCATCTTCTTTACCCAATCTCATAAGTGCTAATCCCTGGTAAAAAATCTTTTCCGGCTTCTGATCATTATAGAACATTGCAGCTCCCAGTTGTCTAAGACCTTGGGATGCTTGATTCCAGAAAGTTATTGCAGATGCATTATCTCCTGATAGAAAAAATGACTCACCGATCCAGTAATCTATATCGTTCTCTTGCGTCCCATATAGCTTACCTTCACCCAGATTTTCCGGATAATTCTTAGCACTTACGAGTATTTCTATAGCTTTCTGATATTGTGATTTTCTGATAAGAGACTTAGCCAATTCTACCTTAGCTGTGACATAGTGATATGATACCTTACCTTCGCCGCCTTCCCAAGGATGGAACTGTCTCTGTTCTAATAATCCCAGAGCAATCTGATGTTTACCGCATAGATTGTATAATGCTGCACGCTCCAGATATAAGTCATCTCTTAGATCTACCAGTTTCGGATACTTTTCTAAGTGATCTAATCGATCGATAATAGAATGGTTGAGTTTCTTGTACAATTGATCTAACTCCATCAGTACACGAGGACTTTCGTTATCCAGAGACATCGCTTTACTTAGATGCTCGACTGCCAGATCTTGCTGACTCCTTTTGTTGTAATATAGCAGTGATATATTCCTGTGACATATGGGATTACTATTATCTATTCTTAGAGAAGCTTCCCAGTTACTATGAGCAAGATCATATTGTCTGGCATGATACCAGAAGTTACCGATATAGTACCGAGCCTTAGCATCTCTAACATCAGTTGTTATTGCGTCCTGCAATGCAATTACCTCTTCTAATCGATTAGGAAAGCAATAATCCATAGGCATTAGTTGTGCTTTTGATAGTGCAGCCATTGAAGCTTTGCTATCCCCTATTGCATCATAGTAACTGGCTAATAGGTAATAGATCATCGGATATACTGCTTCCTTGTCTTTCGCATATAGTTCCAGCAGGTTAATGGCACTCTGGTACTGGTGTGAGTCAGCATAGCTTATCGCATACTCGATATAATTATGTGGATTGTCTCTGAGTAATTTTTGGAACGAAATGAGAACATCCGTATAACCTGTAAGGAGATATTTTTCATATATAATCCCAAAGTTAAATCGGTCTATCTCCAATGAGTCTTCTATGAGTTTCTCAGCTTTAGTATGTTGATCTCTTAATCTGAGAATTATAGCCTTGAGATGTCTTGCTTTGTGATTATGCCAGTTCTTAATCAGTGCCTTATTCACTAACTCTAATGCTTTATAATAATCACCTCGACCACAATCTATTTGTGATAGATGGAAGTAAGCCGCATCTTGCCAAGCACTGTTCCAGCTTGATTTAAAAAATGCCTGATACGCTTCCTCATTTCTATTGAGGAATCGTAATGTCAGTCCCTTATTAAAGTAAGGTTCTCCGTCGTAAGGGTTAGGATTCTTATCTGTCAATGTCGTAATAGCAGTATCAAAATAAGCTAATGCTCGCTCGAATAATCCTCTCTTAATGCACCAATTTCCCATCGCATTATTAGCTCGTATATCAGTAGGTTGCCTCGCTAACGCTTCCAGATAATAATCAGTCGGATCGTAAGTCGCATGTCTGTATTGTTCTAAGTGTAAGCCTCGCAGGAAGAGCTCTTCTACACTTTCGATCTCTGATGGCAACTGAGCTGGCTTAGCAGGTTCTGGTATAGGATTTTGCTTAGGATGCGAGGATGACCATGACACTAGCAGTAAGTCCTTGCTATCCTTCACTGAGACTTTCAGATTATTATATTTTGATGAACCTAGTGGTATTGTACGCTCATAGGATATAGAAGGGCTAAGGTCCATCGTATCATCTATAAGTATATTTTTATTTTCAGAAAGTATGATCTTACAATCACCATATTGAGCGGTGACGTAGACTTTTATGATCACTTGATCTTCTAATAATTCCAAATTGACGAGTGCTTCTTTCGTTGCATTTTTGACCATACCCACATCACTATATGGCATGAAGTATTGCTTAAATTGTTTCTCTTCATAAGGATGCATCCATGAGAAATCAGGCTGATTATCTGTATAGACACCACACATCAGTTCTATGTATGGGCCATCAGCATCTGTGAGATTACGATCCCATGCATGGCCAAATGCGCCATTGCCCCATGTCCATTGCTTCTTCCCTGGAGAAACATGATGATCTGCAACATGCAATAATCCTCCTTGCGTATCATGCTCATATCCTCCGACAAAATCATAGTCAGAAGTAATTGCCATGTAGGAAGTCGGAACTGGAATATGTCTATATCGAGAGATATCTGTTCCAGGTGCATAGTTAACCTTATAATACTCACCTACGGCTATCGGGAATTCTGATACATCTCGCTTACCATGATCAAAAACAGCATTGACATCAGGAGGAAACACTGACTGATAATGGTCATTAACTTTGACGGCAGGATTAGCCCACCATAGGAATGTCTGTGGATGTGGTGTTCTATTATACAATCGGACTTCTATCTCTAAGTACGCCTTATCTGGATACAATCTGAATCCCGCCATCCCTTTAGTACGGAACATACGTTCTACCTCGCTGACCCATACGGTGATGCTCCCATCATCATGCGTTTCTATACTGGAATCTATAGGATCATAGGTACTAGGCCTATGATGCTGAGGCCAGTTAAATTCTATCCCACCTGATATCCATGGACCTGTGAGACCTACTAAGGCTGGCTTAATCACATGATTATAATAGACGAAGTGTCTTTCTTTAATTTTATCATATGCCATCTGTATCCTACCACCTAATGATGGCATAATCATAAGCTTGATATAGTCATTCTCTATGTAGATGACATCCCACTCCTTATCTATCTTATCATCGCTAATACTCTCTATCACAGGATGTGGATATACACTACCGCTACTTCCCTGGTATACACGTTTTTCTAAAAATACAGGATACTTCTCTGCTTCTCCGACCTCATAAGTGGGTATAATTACTTTGGCTCTGTGTGCTGTTACTGGATTCATATTGGTTTCTATATTTACTTCAGTTCTATACCATAGCTGATGTGGTGTACTGATCCTGGATCTATATGTAACAAGCCTATCCCATTGTTAATAGCATTAGGAGCGCAGGTCATAGGCTCTATGGCTATACTCATTCGATCAGGAGGTATATATAACTGGACATAGTTGTACTTACCTGTAGATGTATCTTGCCATACTTCTATTTTTAAATTTTTGACTCGATCATAGATGATAGTGCTACTCTTAGGCTCATGGCCTGTAATTACAAAGCAATGGTTAAGCTCTTGCTCTCCGATCAGCTGCGGTGATACATATTCTTGCATCGGCAATATTTTACCGTTAGGTATGTTCTTATCATTGACACATATGTATTCCTCAGATGGGATTTTTAATTCTAATTGGTCTACTCGGTTGCCTGTGCTAATGTAAGGATGCCAGCCATCTCCATAAGGCATAGGTCGATCGCTTAGATTATGTATTACGGTCTCTACTGTGAGCCCATTCACACCTAACTTATAGATAACATGTAGCTTATAAGAAAATGGATAGCTCTGATCATTATCATCAACATCTCTTTCGTAGGATAAAGTAACGGATCCATGATCCTTAGTAACTTCTTGATTGACTATCTCAAAGTTTTTATTATAAACTAATCCGTGAAGACTATTGTCGAGACCAGGATCATTAAGAGGTAGCTGATATGTAATTCCTTCTAAAGAATATTGTCCCTTAGAAACTCGATTAGGGAATGGAAATAATTTCAATCCACTATAATAAGGTATCGAACGATTAACAAAGTGACTGTAATTAACAGCGCCTGAAATCAAGTCATAATTCTCACCATCCTTTTCTAAAGAAAGGCCATTAAGTACTGCACCGTAACCTGGTATTATACTAACATATTCTCCATTAGTCTGATTGCTTATGATGACCTCTTCTAATTCACCAAATTTTTTTAGCATAATACCATACATGTAGTAATACTATTTAAGATTAAGATTGTCCCGTATATTATTTCCTAATTCTCCAATTTCTTCATTAAAACTACCTACCTCTATTGTAGGCAGGCAGGCTCGCGGTAGCTAAGGCTATCATTCAGCCCATCCACTATCGTGGTTCACTTTTTTCGAGTATTATTATACTCGATTCGTCTGCAACGAAATCATTCGCTCATGCCTTGAACTTGAAAAATTAATTTCAAAATCTAATGGGGCATCTTCAACCTTAAATAGTATAAGATTAATTAAATTATCGAGACTATATGTACATAGCACATATTAAAAAAGTGAAATTAATAGTCTTATATATGGTTTACCTCTAAGAATTGAGCTTGTTAAGTTAAAAAACCGAATTTATACATGTTAATGCAAGATTTTAAAGTGATTCAGATATCAAAAAGATGAATAATATGTTCGGGATAGAACATTACATCGTTTTGTAGGTTTTAGCTTAGTATGATTTAATTACATTTGTTCAAAAATTTAGAAACAATGAAAAATATTCTTTTTATCGCCTTATTATTTACTGGTTTCACAATGAATGGCCAGATTAAAACACCTTCTGCAAGCCCATCATGTAAAGTAGAGCAGTCAGTAGGATTGACAACCATTAACATAGAGTACTCACGTCCAAGCGTGAAGGATAGAACGATCTTTGCAGCAGATGGTCTTGTCCCTTATGGTAAAGTATGGAGAACAGGAGCTAATCAAGCTACTAAAATCTCATTCTCTACTGATGTTATGATTAATGGAAATAAAGTTAGTGCTGGAAGCTATGCTGTACTATCTAAGCCATCAGCTACTAATTGGGATGTACACTTCTACACTTATGATAAGTCAAGCTTCAGCTCTTACCTAGAAAAAGAGCCTGTGTTAGTTGCTAAAGCAACTCCTAAAATGGCAAAAATGAGTCAAGAGTCATTTTCTATTTCTGTAGAAAACTTAAGGGATGATAGTGCCGACTTAGTATTTGCTTGGGCTAAGACAAGAGCAGCTCTAAAGCTTACTATGAAAGTAGATGAAGCAGTAATGGCAAGTATCGACAAAGTAATGAATGGCCCTACAAAGGGAGATTATTACACAGCTGCAAGTTATTATCATACTTCTGGAAAAGATCTGAACAAAGCACTCAGTATGATCGAAAAAGCAACTGATGGTGACGATAAGAAGTACTGGCAAGTGAGAAGAAAAGCACTTATTCTTGCTGATTTAGGAAAAACTAAAGAGGCAGTAGCAGCAGCTGAAATGTCTATGAATCTTGCTAAAACAGCAGGAAATGATGACTATGTAAGAATGAATGAAAAATCCATCAAAGAGTGGGGAATGAAGAAAAAGTAGTCTAAGACTATTCTGAAATTATATTCTATAGAAGGATTGTAGCTTGTGCTGCAGTCCTTTTTTTTGAGTCAAATATGAGAAGCCATAGACTGCAATAGAAAAGTACAACCCAGCTTTCTGAAAGAAACTATTATATCATTTACATTCTATTATGTGGTGTAAATATTCTGAATAGACTTTGTTATGATTCAGGCTTGAGCAAAAATTTTCGTTGTAGACGAATCAAGCATGATAGTGCTCGAATAAAGCGAACCACAATAATGGATGGACTGGCCTATCCCCGTGGTAGTGGCGAGTCTGCCTGTTTGCGATAAGGAAGGTATTTTTACGCTGTGAATATCTAATTATAGCGAAATAATATTTGACACTAATATGTGAATAGTATAAATATATCAGAGCTCATTTTGAAGTCTGTTTACAACAATCGAAAAGATGGATTGATGTACTTTCTGTTTCTACAGATTTACAAAGAAGGGATTAAAATTTGTAAATAAGAGACGACATTTGTGTGATGAAATTTGGCTACAATCTTGCTGTATAAATCTATTGGATAAATGCAAATATTTAGTGGTACTTATAAAGTTTAACTTCCATATACCTGAGCCACAAAATCAGCAACACATGCTGGCTTATCTTGTCCTTCTATCTCATATATGATATTGAGAACATACCGATAGCCATTCACAATTTCCGTACAATCTGTCAATGTCAACCTTCCTCTCACTCTGGAGTCAACAGGTGTAGGACTCATGAATCTCACCTTGTTAAGCCCATAATTAACGCCCATCACTACACCACCTATAAACATACAATCGTAAGCAAATCGAGAAGCATACGATAGCAACATAAATCCATGAGCCACTGGCTTTCCGTACGGTGATTCCTTTCGACACCTCTCCGGATCTACATGTATCCATTGATCATCCTTAGTAAGCTTTGCAAACGAATTAATATTTTCTTGGGAAATAGATATCCAATCTGTTAATCCAATTTCTTTTCCTATAAAATCATTGAGATTAGAAAGATGTGGAACTGTAGTAGAAAATGGTTTAATTGAACTCATAGCTAATATTTATTATTACACTAAGATACTTGCATATTCAAAGATTTGTAGAATACTAAGCTTTATCTATCTTCATCGTTCACTATATAAGATTAGACTATGTACGATAAGCTATTAGCACCATTAGATTTGGGATTTACGACATTGAAAAACCGAGTTTTAATGGGATCTATGCATACTATGCTCGAAGAAATACCTGGAGGTAATGAGATGGCGGCGGTATTCTATGCGGAAAGAGCTAAAGGGCACGTAGGCTTAATAGTCACAGGAGGTATATCTCCCAATAAGGAAGGTGTAGTCGCTACGGGTGGTGCCTGTATGATGACAAAAGAAGATGCATCTCATCATAAGGTTATCACAAAGGCTGTACATGATAATGATGGCAAGATCTGCATGCAAATTTTACATACTGGTCGATATGCTTATGACAAAGGATTAGTTGCTCCCTCTCCTATCAAAGCTCCTATCAACATGTTTACACCACGAGAGTTATCTCATGATGATATCATAAGTACGATAGCTGATTATGTACAGTCTGCTAAGATGGCTCAGTTAGCTGGATATGATGGCGTAGAGGTGATGGGCTCAGAAGGATATTTGATTAATCAATTCATCGTAACTCATACAAATAAGAGAACGGATGATTGGGGAGGTAGCTACGAAAATAGAATAAAGTTTCCGATCCAAATAGTAGAAGGTATAAGAAAAGCGTTAGGTGAGAATTTTATAATCATCTATAGACTTTCTATGCTGGACCTTGTGGAAGATGGAAGCACTTGGGAAGAGGTCGTCCAACTGGCAAAGGCAATCGAGAAAGCTGGCGCTACGATTATTAATACTGGCATCGGCTGGCACGAAGCACGTGTTCCTACGATAGGTTCTGTCGTACCAAGAGGAGGATTCGCATGGGTGACTAAGAGACTGATGGGAGAGGTTAATATTCCTCTAATTGCTACTAATAGAATCAATACACCTGAGATAGCGGAGAAAATACTTTCGGAAGGATGTGCAGACATGGTATCTATGGCGAGACCATTCTTAGCAGATTCTCAGTTTGTCATAAAAGCAATGGAGAATAAGTCTCACGAGATTAACACATGTATCGCCTGTAACCAAGCTTGCTTAGATAATACATTTAATATGAAGCGATGCTCATGTATTGTGAATCCAAGGGCATGCCATGAGACTGAATTAAATTATATACCTGCGACCACCATTAAAAAAATAGCTGTTGTCGGGGGAGGTCCTGCTGGGATGGCCGCAGCAAGTATAGCAGCAGAGCGAGGGCACCTTGTGCAATTATATGAGGCCAGTGATCGCTTGGGGGGACAATTTAATATGGCGATGATTATACCGGGCAAAGAGGATTATGCAGAGACGATACGATACTATAATGTAATGATGGAGAAACACAATGTACAAGTCCATCTGAATACTAAAGCAACTCCAGAATTACTCAATAAAGAAAACTATGATGAGATTATTATAGCTACAGGTGTCAGTCCTCGGGAGTTAGATTTCGAAGGCAATGACCATCCTGCAGTGCTCAGTTATAGAGAGGTGCTATGGGATAAGAAACCAGTTGGGAAAAGTGTTGCTATCGTTGGAGCTGGTGGAATCGGATTTGACGTAGCAGAATATCTTGCACATGAGCCGAATCATATAATCGATACACCTGCCTATATGAAAGAATGGGGAGTCGATATGTCTTACCAGAAAGCTGGAGCAACAACCGTTGCAGTCGATACACCTTCGCCCAGAACGATACATCTCATGAAAAGATCTTCAGGCAAGCACGGAAAGAACTTAGGAAGAACAACGGGTTGGATACATCGAGCTTCACTCAAGAAAAAGAATGTACAACATCACTCGCAATGTGAATATATCAAGATGTCAGACGACGGTTTTTTAGTGAAGATTAATGGCAATGAACAATTGCTGAAAGTCGATAACGTAGTGATATGTGCTGGCCAAGAAGTCTATGAAGAATTGTCAGCTAAGCTCACATTAGATAAGAGCAATATACACATTATAGGAGGTGCAAAAAATGCGAAGCAATTAGATGCTAAAAGAGCCATTAAGGAAGCGGCTTACTTGGTTGCAGGATTGTAAAGCTTTAGCGATTATGTAGTCTTTTTGAATCCTTTCCTTGTCATTTCTCCCCATCCCTTATTACTCCCAGAGAAATGATCATAGTTGCCTTTAAGACTCCACCAGACGGTCTTAGGATGATACTTAATAGGTTCTAAGAGCGCTGTAAGTATCAATGCCTTGATATCTTCTACACTGCTATATTTCGCATAGGATAATTCTTGTATAAGGATAGAATAGATGCTTATACAAGTCGAAAAAGCATAAACAAAGAAAAGCAATACAATGAAAAACGGCCAATTAGCTAAGCCACAAAGTGCAATAATCAAAAAGAAAATTAAGCCTCCCACTTCAACATAAGGAGCTAACCACTCTGCTACAAGCCAATATGGATAACTTATAAATCCAAGAATTCCATACTTCCTGTTGAAGAACATCTGCTTATGAAATTTCAAACATTCGATAGTGCCTCTTGTCCATCTATTCCGCTGCCTACCTAAGACTCCATAATCAGAAGGGGCCTCTGTCCAGCATAGTGGATCAGGCACATATTCGATTTTGTAATCTATATTATTTTCTCTGTAATGGGCATGCATTCTCATGATCAGCTCCATATCCTCACCTACCGTATTATGGTTGTAACCACCTATCGCTACTACAGTTTCTCTATCGAAAATTCCAAATGCACCACTGATCAGTAACATACCATTATTGCGAGCCCATGCAGGACGACCCAATAAGAATGCTCTAAAATATTCTACAACTTGGATCCTAGCTATGTAAGTCTTAGGAGCTCGTATTTTTATGACTTTACCACCTTTTATATCAGCATCATTAGTCAGCCATACAATACCTCCGACTGCACCTATTTTTCTATCTCCATTTTTCATGATCGGTTCTACCAATCTGAGAAAAGCATCTTGATCGATTATACAATCTACATCTATGCAAGCAAAGTAATCCGTTTTACTTACATTGATCCCTACATTAATGGCGTCTGCTTTACCTCCATTTTCTTTATCTACTACGATTAGTTTTGCAAATGCTTTTTTTCGAGATCTGTATATTCCTCTTATTGCTTTTGTCTTTATATTTCCTATACTGACATCATTGCTTAGATATAAGTCATAGTTATCTACAGCCATCTGCAATGTCTCATCTTTACTTCCATCATTTACGATGATGATAGTTAATGCAGAATAGTGCAATGACAATAAGGACCTAATATTATCGACGATGGTTACTGATTCGTTATAAGCTGGAGCAATAATACTAATACTGGGCTGGAATACAGATGAGACTACTGAGTTGTAATCTAATGCATTTCTCTTCTTGATATACTTGTAGACTTCTCTCGTAGATATTAGACTTATTACAAGATATGAAGTCAGAATGAAAACACAATAAAAGAACACACCATACTCGAAAAACTGGACTAATATGCTTAGTATATCTATTATCATATTATTACACAGTAAATATTTCTTTCAAAATAAGTTTGTCCTCTTTCAAAAGGTAATCGCCTATTGAAATACCCTGATTTGTTGCCATCTCATGAAGCTTATGTTTCTCCCAATCATTCAGTTCAGAGTAGCATTCTGATATACTATCAAAATCATTTTCTAATGATAGTCTTGTTAATAAAGACTGGAATGCTAAGTCTTTATTCTTATGATTCAGTAGCTCTATTACTTGAGGCAAGCATTCTCTGATATCAAATGCTTGTATATACATCAAAGCCATCAATTTTTCTGTCCAGCTATTTTTATTGAGCATTGTTATCACATCTTCTTGTAAGCCTAATCCAAAAAAATAACTTGCTAATTGCGCTGCTTGGTTGCCCTGTAGGTATCTTTTAAAACTATATATTTCCTTCATCAAAATTTGACGTCTGTAGTTATCAGAGATATCAGCCAATTGCAATCTTTCGGTCATGTAGCATTCGTTAGTGGAAAGCTTCATACTATTATCCGGGTCAGGTAATATGATCATGTTACTAAGAAAGTTCTGATATTTATCTATCAAGTTTTTATCTGACTCTTGTTTTAATATTTCTTTCTTCCTTCGTCTTATCATGTATATAGACATCATGAGAGAAATACAAAGGAAGCCTATGCTGACAGCTACGATAATTAATAGAAAATGTGTTTCACTTATCCCACTTGTAATATTTGTAGAGCTACCTATAGTGTCAGCTAACTCAGATTTATATTGATCCTGGGATTGTTCCATTAATGTAGATCTATTCCTATACCTACCATATAGCCTACATTAAGTGTACTTGTATCTTTGTGAGTAAAGTCAGATAGAGCTGCTGTCATTATAAGGTTGATAATCTTCATCACATTTTTACCAAGGCTTAATCTATAGGTAGAATTTTGATTATCTACATTATCCACATTTCTCATGGTGTCATCTTTCCCATTTGTATAGGAAATCTGTAGATAATCTCGAGGCATTTTTAGATTTCTTCTTAAGCTAAATTGATGAGATAAACTTTGCCCAAATGCATTGTAAGCATTGTAATGTATTATCACTCTATGGCTTTCATAACTTACACCCATTATTGCCATATGATTAACTTCTCCTACATCGTAAGATCTATAATTATAAGCCACTCTAAATTCTAATCCTTTTGCTATACTCTGGAAATAGTCCGTATGTAGATTCCATGTCGGAAAAAGCATATCTGCGCTGTAAGCTACATCCACATTCAAATATGATTTCTTAAAACTTCTATATAACGACACTCCATATTGATTGCCCTTCATATTCTGCAAGGTCTTATTCCGATATGTAGGCACGATTGTATATTTCATTTTCTTTATAATTGCTTCGGCTGAGTATACTGAATAAGAGACTCCATTAGCAGATGCTTTATCTATAGAAAACTGAGAGAGTAACGAAACATGATAAGAACTATCAGATTGACTATATATATTCGTAGATATAATAATCATCATTAGTGATAATAAATACTTCATCTTACTCTACAGTGACTGATTTTGCTAAGTTACGAGGTCTATCTACATCTAAATTAAGGATAGACGCAACCTTATAAGCTAATAACTGTAATGGAATATTTTGTACGATGGGTGCTATAACACTATGACATGCTGGAGTCTCTATGACATAATCTGCTAAGTCTTTAGGTAGTATTACATCTTCGCTCTTAACAACAATAATGATACCATCTCTTGCCTTGACTTCTTGGATGTTACTTAATACCTTAGGTAAATGCTCATCATTATTACAAAACGCTATTACAGGTAAGTTCTCATCTATGAGTGCTATCGGGCCGTGTTTCATTTCACCAGCGGCATATCCCCCAGCGTGGATATATGATATTTCCTTAAGCTTTAGTGCTCCTTCTAATGCAACTGGGAACATACTTCCTCTTCCTAAAAACAAAGCCTGAGAGTGTTCACACATTACTTCTGCTATTTCATTTATATCAGTTGCATTGACTACTCGTTCGAGATGAGCAGGAAGACTCTGTAAGGCATCAGATAATTCGATTGCTAATGATGGATTATTTGCATTGAGAATAGAAACTAAAAACTTAGTGAGAGCAACAACTTGATTTGTAAAGGCCTTTGTAGAGGCTACACCTATCTCAGCTCCTGCATGCAGTAGAAAAGCCTGGTCTACAATTCTTGATATTGTACAGTTTTCAGCATTGACAAAAGCTAATGTCTTGCAATTATTAGACTTAGCTAACTTAAGTGCTGCAATGGTATCGGCAGTTTCTCCAGACTGGGATATACCTATCACTAAATCCTTAGAAGAAAGTACAGGATGTCTATATCTAAACTCTGATGCATATTCTACTTCTACATTTACCCTGGCATACTTTTCTATTAAGTACTCCGCAATCAATCCACTATGCCAAGAGCTACCACAAGCTGTAATTACGATTCTATCTATATCTGTATCAAACGAAAATTCCATATTAGTATCAATCAGCTCCTTAGCTTTTACAGGTTGCTCATGTATTTCTTTGAGCATATAACTATCATAGATCCCCTTTTCCGAATCTTGAGACTCATACTCTACAAGTGAAATTTGCTGCTGTACAGTATCTAAGTTAAGGTCACAAAATCCATAGTTTCCTTTGTCGTCAAGTTCTATAATGATATCATCTTCTACATATATTATATCAGATGTATATTCGCTTATCGGCATTGCATCAGATGATATGTAAGTACAATTATTTCCAATACCTAATGCTAATGGACTTTGTCTTCTGGCAGCTAGCAGTGTAGTAGGATTATTAAGATCAAATAACACAATAGCAAAGCTACCTTCTACTATCTCTAAAGCTCTTGCCAGTGATTCCTTAGTGGATAATACATACTTATCTTGTAACCACTCTATGAGTTGTACTAATACTTCAGTGTCGGTATCACTTTGGAAAGTATATCCACATGTAGTAAGCATTTGACGAAGCTTCTCATGATTCTCTATTATTCCGTTATGTACGATACTTAATCTCTTAGATTGTGACTGATGAGGATGAGCATTGCTGTCAGATGGTATTCCGTGAGTAGCCCACCTTGTGTGACCTATTCCTATATTACCAGAAGTTTTTTTGCTAATTGCAAAATTTTCTAAATCATTGACTTTCCCTTCTTTCTTTAGTAAGCTCAGGGACCCATTCATAATTGCAACTCCAGAAGAGTCATAACCACGATATTCTAATTTCTTAAGTCCCTTTAATAAAATTGGGTAAGCTTCTTGTTTTCCGATGTACGCCATAATTCCACACATAATATTCTATTTTTTATTGGTTAGTTTAATTAATTCTTTGCTATTGAATACTTTTCTAATCGCCTCACTCTCATCATTAGTTCTGAACTGATATATGGTTTAGTCATATAGTCGTCTGCTCCGATGTCGAATGCCTGGACAATATCATTCTCTAAACTCATAGAGCTAAGTAATAATATCTTAGTATACTCTTGTTCTGTCTCTCTTATGTACTCTATCAGTTCTAATCCAGTGAGATAAGGCAACATGACATCAGATATAACTATAGAAGGCTTTATTTCCTCATATACCTCTTTTGCTTGCATGCCATCTATAGCAGCATGTACTTTATATTGAGAATTCGAAAAGGTATGTACTAGAGACCTTAAGATCATTGGGTTATCCTCTACTATCATTATGTCCATCATTGCTTTAATTTTCCTGCAAGATGACGCAAATGATAAGGCGGGATTAGCATTTTTCGCCTTTCGGTAAGATTCCTTCGGACTTTGGTATTATATTATAATTATCTCTAAAGTATGTTGAGACTTTTCATTAGAATTGGCTTGTGAGCCCTACTGATGGGGATTAAATTCTTAGCTATCACAATAGAATTATCTTCTATATCTACAATTTTATCGAGATTTATCACGAAAGATCTATGCACTTTGAGGAATCTTGTATTATTTATTTTCGATTCGATAGACTTAAGGCTGCCGTGTATTATATAGCTCTGGTCTTCTGTTATGACTTTGACATAATCACCAACATTTTCAAAAAAAAGAATGTCTGCAAGCAATAGTCTAGTGTAACGTCCATCCGACTTGACATATATCTCGTGATCTGCACTTGCTGTGGCTATTGCTTCTAATTGCATATGTCTATGCACCGCCTTATCTATCGCTTTAGCGAATCTTGTTTGCGTAATAGGTTTCTTTAGAAAATCAGTTACATCATATTCGAATGCCTCATATGCATACTGCTTATTGCCAGTAGTAAATATAACCTGGGGTACTACTGTCACCTTTTCTAAAAGGTCTATACCAGACATTCCAGGCATTTCAATATCAAGTAAAACAAGATCTATATTTTTAGTTTCAATAATGGGCAGAGCTTCCTCAGCAGAAGCAAGTGCATCTACTAATATAATATGATCTAACTTTTGGCACAGAGTACTTAAGGACTTTCGAGCCATAATCTCATCCTCTACTATAAGGCAATTGAGTTTCATTCCCATAGCTTTAGTCTCTTTATTTCTTCATTTAATATGGGCAAGTGTTTATTGATGTCCCTCTCTAAGATATCATAGAATGAGCTCCAGTCAGTTGTCAGCTTCTCATTAACTGTTAGATCGACACAAGCTATCATTTTAGTAATTCCAGTCAAGCCTACCATAGAAAATGTAGGCTTTATTCTATGTAGAATCTTATGCAATGCTATATCATCTTTTCTGTCTACAGCATCTCTTAGTTTAACTAATTCGTCATCTATGATTTCTATAAATGTCTCAAACATATCCAATGCATAAGATACATCAGACCCATATGCCTGATCCAGATAATCGGCATCTAATTGAGAAGAATATATGAATGAATCGCCATTAGATATAGGACTAAATGTATCCACTATATACTTAGTCGTGATCTTGTGTAGCTGATCAGGTGTAAAAGGCTTGGATAGGAAATCTGTCATTCCAGCTTCAAGAGCCAACCGTTTTTTGCTTAAAAAAGTCGAAGCAGTTAGTGCAACTATAGGAATTTTGTTATCAGTTCCTTCGTGATCTCTTATCTTTCTTGTTGCTTCAAAACCATCCATGACTGGCATCTGAAGGTCCATAAATATTATATCATAATCTGTTTTCAAATATTGATTATATGCTTCTAATCCGTTATTACAAACATCATAATCCAGTTTCCACTTTCCAAGTAGAGATGAAATATACTTAACATTAAATGCGTTATCCTCTACAATTAGTGCCTTTTTTTCTTTGTAACTAACATTAGGTTCTAATTTCGAACCTAAGGATATTTGGCTTATTTCTTTATCAGATTTCTTGAGCATCAGGCTAAAGAAAAACTGAGCTCCTTTATCCTTAATAGAGCTAACATGAAGATCACCACCTAATAGACCAACTAATTGCCTTGATATATAAAGCCCAAGCCCTGTGCCTCCATACTTCTTTCTTATTCCAGGGTTAGCTTGCTTAAATTCTTCAAATATTTGTAAGACTTCATCTTTAGCTAATCCTATGCCTGTATCTGATACCAGAAATTTAATTTTGAATTCATCATTTATATCTTCCTCGACTTGAATACTTAGTTTTATTTCTCCTTTCTCAGTAAACTTATAGGCGTTACTTAAAAGATTGAGAAGTACTTGATTCAATAATTGCGAATCGCTAATTAGCAAAGAGTCTATTCGATCATCGATATCTAAGTTAAAGACTAGGTCTTTCTCTGTATTATTAATTCTAAATGCATTAACTAATTGATGAGATAATACTCTGATGTCAAAGGGATATTCTTGCACCTCTAAGGACCCTGCATCTATCTTTGATATATCTAATATATCTGAGATTAAAGACTTAAGTATATTAGCTGAGCTAGAAAGGGCTGATAGATATTCATCTTGTTCCTCATTTAGATCTGTATCTAATAACAAATGACTCATCCCTATAATTGCATTAAGAGGTGTTCTGATTTCGTGTGACATATTTGCCAGAAATGCTTTCTCCGCTTCTTGTGCTTTAATCGCTTCTCTCCTTGCTATTTCTAATTGTGCTTCTGTATCTTTCCTGATAGTAATATCTCGTGCAACTGCAGTATAAAAAAAAGTACCATCAGCATTATCTATCCTTGTTACATTCTGTCCTAACCAATATACACTTCCATCTTTAGATTTTATTCTAAATTCATGATAATCGCTTTTAACATTTCTTTCTTTGACATCAGTATAGTATTCGAATTCAGTCGTTACATCTGATTCTGGTATGAATTCTAAATACCTTTTTCCGATAATATCTTTTTCTTTGTAGCCAAATTTCTTAATCCCTATAGAGTTGACATATAGGAAGTAACCTTCATTATCGATATTATAAATAAAATCTTTTGCTTGTTCCACTAATGTCCTATATCGTACCTCACTTTCTTGTAGAGAACGTGTTCGCTCTTCAATTTTCGCTTCTAAGCTTTGATTAAGAGTCTTAAGTTCTTGATTAGCCTGATGAAGCTCTAACGCTTTAGATTCTAATATGCTTTCCGCTTGTTTACGACCTTCTCTTTCTCTTAGAAGTTTCTTTTTAAGTAATGTAATCTCATCCATTACTCTCTATTGATAATGAACAGTACTTCACTTCCATCAGATTGGATGAGTTCTTTTGTAATAGAATGTGGATGCTTGTAATGAGTAATTGACTTCTCTATTAGACCCTCTGCTAATGCAGACATTTTGCGTTCGCTTTTATATAGCATTTTCATTTTGCCGATCTCAGTTTTCTCTGTTATAAACTTAGGCAAAGTTGCGTCAGGATACAGCTTAAGAACTTCGACATGTATATGAGAGTCAATAGATTCCAAGAAATCAAATGCATTATCGTGCTCTGTAAAAAACTGCGGATACACTTTTAAAAAAGTATCAAAAAGGTATTCGCCGAAAGCTTTAAGCAGAACCATCGGGTCCGTCTTAGTAGAATCTGATAGATTCATCAATAATTGTACGATCTCGGAGTGATGATAGGTTCCGACAGAAGTATATACACCATTCGACTCTAATTCAGAATTTTCTATTATATTATCAACAGTCTCATATCCGAATCTCGATTCTACCATATCTAAGAACTCTGTAAATACTATCCCTTTCATATTCAAATATTAGTCGCGAAATTTATATATTAAAAATAATTATAATATAAAAATAACTGATTTCAGTAGAAATTGTAGTTTATGCTAAGATGATATTCCGATATTAGATAATAATTCTGTGTAAGATCGCTTAATAATCGTGAGTCATGAAAAAATGGATAATTAGAATCTTCATCATTTTCCTATTAGCACTTGTAGCTGCATTTATATTTTATGTATACCCAAAGTTACCCATCATCAATGCTTATGCTGCAAAAAGAGCTTGCTCTTCGATCTTTGTATCTGGTCGTACATTAGAATCTGTACAAGAACAAGAACTAAAAGAATTTCCACAAAGTCTTCCATCCCTTGATGTTATTATAAGCAAAGGAATAGTAGAAGCTAAAAGCTTTGGCTTATCCAAAGTGACATCTGTCTATCGACAAGGCTTAGGATGTAAGGTTGTCATCGATATAGATGATACTGTACAAAGTCCAATCGATAAGGATGCTCCGATACTTTCTTCCACAGACACATTATACTGGCCTTACGGTATGAAAGAGTATGCAGATAAAGCCGAAGGTATTGATTATGATAAGTTAGATGAAGCAATAGAGCTTGCTTTTGACGAAGAGCGTCAATGGGAGAAAAAAACCAGAGCTTTACTTATCATGCATAAAGGACAACTGCTTAGTGAAAAATACCTTAGTCCATACAATAGAGAAACGCCTTTCTTAGGATGGTCGATGACAAAAAGTGTCGAAAATATTCTCGTAGGTATATTAGTCAAAGAAGGAAAATTAGACATACAGAAAAGTAAGCTGTTCGCTAGATGGCAAAATGATGAAAGGAAAAATATAAAACTTGATAATCTACTCAGAATGAATAGTGGCCTATCATGGAATGAAGAATACGGTTCTATATCTCAAGTAACAGAAATGTTATTCTTAGAAGAATCAGCAGGAGATTATGCCATACAATCTCCCTATCTATCCCCACCAGGTGAAGTATGGAATTACTCCAGTGGCTCCAGCAATATCATCAATCAGTTGATTAAAGAATCATTTGAAAGTGAGGAAGATTATTTACTATTCCCTTACGAGAAATTGTTTCACAAGTTAGATATTAAGTCAGCACAATTAGAAACAGATGAGCGAGGAGATTATGTTATGTCATCATTCATGTACGCCACGGCACGTGACTGGGCTAAGCTAGGGCAGCTAATGCTTAATAATGGTGTATGGCTACAAGACACGATCATAACTAATGATTGGGTAGAATACTCTTTCTCAGAAACAGCTCATTCGGAAGGTAGATATGGTGCACATATGTGGCGTAATGGTAATCCTAAAGAGTATTCTTCTTGCCCAGATGACACTTACAAGTTCAGTGGTTACGAAGGGCAATATGTGATTATGATTCCTTCTTTAGATTTAGTTGTTGTCAGGTTAGGATTGAGTAAAGGTCCGCCTTTTAATATGGATGGGGTTATGGGGTTGATTGTGGAGTCTGTTGTTAAGTAGGGCGAATCACGGATTTTATTGGATTTCTATAATTGAGAATATGAGGGGCGAATCACGGATTAAGTGGGTTACTCTTTATTGTGGAGAGACTAATACTGATATTGTTACGAAAGAGAGGGACTAATCACGGATTAACTGGATTACTCTGATGAAGAATTCGTGGGGCGAATCACGGATTATAATCTATAAATAGAATTACGACAGAATTGAGATATAAGGATATTACAGAGATATTGCACACAAGAAATCCGCAAAACCGTAAAATCCCTTAATCAGTGCAATTCCTTGGTTCGGACAACTGCGCAGACTACTTTTTCTTATTCATATCCTTCACGGCCTTCTCTATACCATTCGGCGTAAGAGGGTACATTTCTATAGCTTGCTTGATGACTTGTAATGTGAATGTGTGTCTCCAGTACCTCTCAGGCTCAGGATTAAGCCATACTGTTCTTTTGAATTTCTTCTTAATGCGATGGTAAGTTCTTAGGCTGTATTTATTCAGTTCATAAGGTGCCATGGAGGCATCCCCTATGATGAATACTCTGTACTCAGAATCTTTCTGAAGTAATCTGCTGACCTCTACGGCATCTCTTCTACTGGGGTCAGAATAGACCTTATCATAGATGGTATTATGAAAATAGTACGTCTCCAAATCATGAGCAAAGCGAGTTTTCATCTTCTTGAATAACTCTCTAATAGATACAATATATGGGTCCATGGAGTAACCTCCATTATCGATTAATAATATAACCTGGAGTTTTTGCTGGCTAATACTTTTTAACTCTGGGAGAAACAACCCGCCTCTTTTTAGACCATCTTGGATCGTCTTTTCTACATCTAATTGTTCATGGGCACTTTCTTCCATGATTCCCTTAAGAGATGCCAGAGCTGCGTCTACATTATTATCATTAAGAATAGAATCCATATCTACGGGGAAGTACTTGCGATCATTCATAACCATTCTGGCCATCTTACCACCTCCAGTACCACCAACTCGGATACCATCGCGAGCCGCTCCACCATGACCATATGGAGAAATACCGCCTGTACCAATCCAGTGACTGCCACCAGAATGCTGCGTCTTCTGCTGCTCTGCTATTTTTTCCATTCTTTCGAGCAGTTCTTCTAATGACATATCTGAGTAGTCTGCCATTCTCTCCAGATGTTTTCGGGTAGCATCCTGCGGATTATCTACCTCTCCATCTTTCATATTAGGATCATCATTATCCATGATTTCCCTACCAGATACGATTTCTTTTATATCATAGGTCGTAAGATGTACAGCATCTAAGAATCTGTCTACTAATAATTCATCTGAGAGATCTTCTGGATTATTCTGCCTTCTGATGTAGTCTTCCTTCCATGCACGGAATGTCTCAGATCTAAGTATAGCGTCATTAAGTCTTTCTCCATTAGCAATATCAATATTGAGAAAGTAGTCGTAGTAGGCTCTTGTATAAGGCCCTATATCTTCTGGATCTTGTACTATTATGGCTTTGAGGACATTGTATATGTCTCCGAGCGTCTTTACCAGATTTTTCTCCATCGCTTTCCTGAGAATAAGCAATGTACGTACATCGGCTTTAAGTTCATGTGATCTAAATGCTGCTGGGAGAGATTCTAACATTGATAATCAGAGTTAATTATGTGTAGACCTTCTGCTATAATCGTCAGGATTCTGTAGTACCATTTGTTGTATTTTTTCTAAGTCAGATTGTGTTTTGACTAAGGCTCCGATACCTTCTAATTTCTCTATCTTAGCCACAGCCTCTTCTGTAGTGGACTGCTTGACATACTTAAGCCAATTAAGTAATTCTCTTGTTGTCGGTGCCCTTTCTAATCCGATATTTCTGAGATGGTAGAATACATCTAATGCTACATCTACTATCTTAGTATCTACCTTAGGATAGTGCTTGCCGACTATATCTCTCATAACATCTGCATCAGGGAAGTGAATATAGTGATAGATACATCTTCCCTTAAATGCAGTAGGCAACTCTTGCTCACGGTTAGACGTGATGACTATGGCTGGCATATTTTCCTCCGCTACTTCGATCACCTCACCGCTTTCCGGTAAGACTAATTTTCGATGACTTAGAGCATAGAGCAGGTCATTAGGAAACTCTCTGGGGGCTTTGTCTATCTCATCTATCAGAAGTACTGAGTGTGGTGACTGGAACGCCTGCACTGCTGGACCTTTTATAACATAATCTGACAAAGACTCTGGGTTGCGACCTCCAGTAGAAAGCCTTGTACTAAGCCCCTTCTCCTCACGTTGTGCATTTAATATTTCGATCTGAGAATCTCTTAGATACTTCACGTGATCAAATCTCGCCACAAACTGCTCCACATTACTCTTAGACCCAACTGGATATACGAATGTCTCTAAGTTTTTATCTTTAGCATATTGCAATGGCAACTCTGTCTTGCCAGTTCCAGGCTCCCCTTCTATCAGTAAGGGCATACTAAGAGTACGTGCCATATGGAATGCCTGAGCTAATTCTTTATCACATAAATAGGATTCTGATCCTGTCCAAAACGAGGTTTCCGCCATTACTGATTTTTAGTACCCTAAAGATAGCGTTTTCGTAAACTAATATTCGAAAGGTAATACGTAACAAAGGAATATATAGCTCGATTTGTTGTTAGCAGCTAATTTAGGATGGATATACAATTCGATTACATAACTTTTCCAATTATATTCTTAATTTAATATCATCTATTCATCTTACATATACTTTATGAGAATAATATCCTTTTGCATCATCATATTAATTAGTTTTTCTGATCTGTATTGTCAGGATCCACTCGATCATATCAGTGCATTAGAATGGAGAGAAATAGGACCTTACAGAGGTGGAAGGTCCTGTGCTGTAGCTGGTGTGAGAGGAAAAGATAATCTCTTTTACTTTGGAGCTACTGGTGGTGGCGTATGGAAGACGACTGATGGTGGTCGATCTTGGGGAAATATATCTGACGGTTACTTTGGTGGTTCAGTGGGTGCCATTGCAATATCAGAATCGGATAACAATGTCATATATGTCGGCGGAGGAGAAAAGACAGTCAGAGGTAATGTATCCTATGGATATGGCATATGGAAGACCGAAGATGGAGGGAAGTCGTGGGAGCAGAAAGGGCTCACTACTTCCAGACACATATCTCGCATCAGAATAGATCCTAATAATCATAACATATTATTTGCTGCTGTGATGGGTGACTTGTATAAAGATAGCAGTGAGAGAGGCATATACAAAAGCACAGATGGTGGAGACAATTGGAATAAAGTCCTACATGCTAATGACAGCAGTGGCGCAGTAGATCTCATCATAGATCCTAATAACTCTCGCATTATGTATGCATCTACATGGACAGTCAGAAGAACACCCTACAGTCTCTCAAGCGGTGGTGAAGGATCATCCATATGGAAAAGTACAGACTCTGGGGACAATTGGAAAAACATATCTACACAAAAAGGATTACCCGAAGGGACTTGGGGTATCTCCGGGATCACAGTATCACCTGTAAACTCTGATAGACTATGGACAATCATAGAAAATAAAAAAGAAGGTGGTGTCTACAGATCAGACGACGGAGGAGAGACCTGGAAGCAAACAAATAGTAGCAGATCACTGAGACAGCGTGCATGGTATTACACCAGAATATATGCGGATCCCCAAGATATCGATATCGTCTACGTCATGAATGTTTCTTACCATAAGTCAAAAGATGGAGGGAAGACATTTACCTCAGCAAGAGCGCCTCATGGAGATCACCATGACTTATGGATAGCACCTGAGAACCCTAAGCGTATGATCATAGGTGACGACGGAGGTGCACAAGTGACTTATGATGCTGGACAGACATGGAGTACTTATTACAACCAACCGACAGCACAGTTCTACAGAGTGACGACTGACAATCATTTTCCATATAGAATATACGCAGCACAGCAAGATAATAGCACCATTAGAATAGCTCATAGAACATCTTCTTCTGAGATTAATGATTCTCACTATGAGTCTACTGCTGGTGGCGAGTCAGCTCATATTGCCGTAGATCCACTTAATAATGAGATTGTATATGGAGGCAGCTACGGCGGATATCTCACTCGTATTAATCATGAGACAAGCAGTCGGAAAGCCATCAATATCTGGCCAGACAACCCGATGGGTCACGGAGCAGAATCTATGAAATATAGATTCCAATGGAACTTTCCGATATTCTTCTCTCGACATAACCCTAAGAAATTGTACGCAGCTTCTAACCACCTACATGTAACCACAAATGAAGGCAATAGCTGGACAACAGTAAGTAATGACCTAACTCGAAATGATACCACTAAACTAAAATCCTCAGGTGGTCCGATCACTCAGGACAATACAAGTGTAGAATACTATTGTACCATATTCGCTGCTGACGAGTCACCAGTAGAGGAAGGAATTATCTGGGTAGGTTCTGATGATGGATTAGTACATATGACTCGCGATGGTGGAGACAACTGGACAGATGTCACACCGCCATCATTGCCAAAGTGGACAATGATTAACACGATAGAACCGAGCCCTCATAGTGCTGCAAGTTGTTACATAGCTGCTACATCTTATAAGTCTGGAGATTATACGCCTTATCTATATAAGACTGATAATTATGGAAAATCTTGGACTAAGATTACTGACGGAATTCCGACTGAGCATTTCACCAGAGTAATAAGAACAGATCCTATGAGAGATGGATACTTATATGCAGGAACAGAAACAGGTGCCTATATAAGCAATGATGATGGGCAGAACTGGCAATCCTTACAACTCAATCTACCAATAGTCCCAATTACTGACATGACAATCAAAAACGACAACTTAATCGTAGCAACTCAAGGCAGAGGCTTATGGATAATAGATGACCTACAAGTGATCAGGCAAGCCATACAATCTGGAAAAACTGACAAAGCAATATTATATACTCCCACAACGTCATACCGAATGTCAGGTAGACAAAATAAAAAAGTCAAAGGTGCAGGCATGAATCATCCAGGAGGTGTCAGTAGTTATTATTACCTACCTGAGTATGATGAAAAGAAAGACACTATCGATATCACCTATCTAACAGAAGCAGGTGATACCATCAGGTCGTACAGCACACATTCGACTGATAAGTCCACCAAACTAAAAGACATAAAAGTGGGCTCTAATAGGCATCATTGGAATATGAAATATGGTAATGCAAAGGGATTCGATGGAATGATACTATGGTGGGGATCCATGAGTGGAGCTACCATCGTCCCAGGTAACTACACTGTAAGTCTTTCTGTGAATGAAGAAGAACAAAGTCAGCCCTTTTCTATAATAGGTGATCCAAGACTAAATATATCGGATCAGGATTATGAATCACAGAATACTTATATTAATTCTATAAATGATAAAGTCACCCAAGCTCACGAAGCTATTATAGAAATGAGAAGTCTAAAAAGGCAATTAGTCGACTTCAAAAAATCACACACAGATAGCACAGTAAATGAAAAGATAACAGAGATCGACTCTACCCTTTCTCATATAGAAAAAACACTATACCAGACTAAGAACAAGAGCAATCAGGATCCTCTTAATTTCCCGATAAGACTGACTAATAAGCTTGCACATCTTAACTCATTAGCTCAGATCGGAGATGGAAGACCAGCTCAACAAATGTATAGTGTCAGAGATGAACTGATAGAAAAAATAGATGTACAATTAGACAACTATAAACTTATAAAAGATAAAAACATCAGTGAACTAAATGCACTAATCAAGAGTCAGATAAAAGACTTTATAAAAATTCCAGAAAGTAAATGATGAGAATTTTCAATTTAGCTATCATAAGTTTACTCATCGTCAGTAGCTGTAGTAAGTTAGACACGGATATCAATTACGAATCATGTGATGATATAAGTGATATAGAAAACTATCTCCAGGAACTGATAGATAAGAGAGACTATATCACTCGCTATGAAGAAAATACAGAGCGGCTATCTATTTATTTTAACAATGCAGAAAGTATTTCTATCCCTTTAGTATGTATCAGTTCTTATAACATTATTAATGATGATAATTTTGTTTTAGAATTTTCGGGAAATACACTTCTTAAGATTCCTTATCTATCATTTAGAATGACGCAGATGGTCTATAACCCATCAGGTCATACTCCACTATCTGCAAAGCTTACCATTATGACTGACTTACCTGGTAGTGGTATTATTAGCATCAATAATAAGATGACTGGAGAGAAAGAAATACTAAAAGAATACACTGACATGACCACAGATCATAGTTACCCGATATTAGGATTATACTATGATCATCTCAATATTGTGACATTAGATTACTACGTAGATGGCCAACTCGCTTTCTCCGAGGAATATGAAATACAAACTCCAGCACGACCAGAATACTTCCCTGAGATTGTCATAGCCCATATAGAAAAAGAAAGAATGGAACCAGGTATGAATTTTATATCATATCTAAGTAAGGAAAATCCCAATATACCATTCATGGTAGATACAGATGGTGAGATACGCTATGTATTAGATTTCTCTGCAGACCAAGAACTTAGCAGGCTTAATTATGACGTGGGTATGGAGCGATTACAAAACGGTAACTTCTACTTCGGAGCATGGACGACGGAGAATCTATATGAAGTAGATGTACTCGGTTACATTGTCAATAAATGGACAATTCCTGGATATAAATTTCATCATAATATCCAAGAAAAAGAAGATGGCAACTTCCTATTAACTGCTGATAAGTTAGGAAGCACGCATCTTAACGGTAACTCCACTAAAGAAGATTATATCTTAGAAATAGATAGGACCTCCGGAATGATTATCAATGAGTGGGACCTCAAAGAATCATTAGATGAGTACAGAGAAGTACAAAGTGTAAACTTATCAGCTGCTACTATCGACTGGGCACATGCTAACGCAGTTATACATGATCCATCAGATAACACAATCATCGTCTCATGTCGCAAGCAAGGTATTGTCAAATTGACTCAGGATAATGAAGTCGTGTGGTTACTTAACAATCACTTCAGATATGGAAGCAACCGACGAGGTCAGGACATGCAGGATTACCTACTGACTCCATTAGATGATAATGGTATAATGATAGAAGATAGCTTAGTACTTAATGGTCTAAAGAATCATCCTGATTTTGAGTGGAACTGGTTTCAGCATGCTCCATTCTTGATGGATGACGGCACCTTGTTTTGTTTTGATAATGGAGATAAGCGCAATTACAACTTTAGAGATGTATATAGTCGAGCAGTCGGATATACGATCGATGCAAGCAATATGACTGTACAGCAAGTATGGGATTACGGTAAGGAAGGAGGCGTTAATACTTTCTCAAGAATCGTATCAGATGTAGATTATCACCCACAGAAAGACAATATACTTTTTGCACCTGGTGCAAGAGTCGATCACGAGAGTGGTACTGGAGGAGCAATTGTAGAGATAGACTACAGCACCAAAGAAGTAGTCTTCGAGATGCATTGTACAGCACCTAATATAGTATGGCATCGAGTAGAAAGGATGACATTGTATCCATAAAAATTAGATATCGAAGAAGTGATCTAAAAAGAGACAGTAGAGATGGAAATAAAGAAAGTTACATTACACCAGGTTAATATTCCGTTCCAATACGCCATTGCACACAATCTGAAATCAAGGTCTGAATCCTCATCTATAGTGATAGAGATAGAAACATATTCTGGATCTAAACATTATGGAGAAGGTACTCCACGGTCATACGTCATCGATGAACCATCAGAATCTATTAAGAAGGTATTCGAACATTATATAGGCGACATCATCTCTACTTCGGGGGTTAAAATAGAAGATATAAAAGCATATAGTGATAAGTTATCAGATGAGTTTCTCCTGCCTAGCTTATCATCCGCAATAGAGATTGCACGTCTAGATATGTACGGCATCGAGAATAAGTTAACATTACAGAATATCTTAAGTGATAAGCCCGTAGACCTTATACCATACTCAGGGGTCATCACCGTACATTCGGAAGCTGACTTGCTCAAGTATTTACGCCTGATTAAAAGCTTAAAGTTAAAGCATATAAAAATCAAGGTAGGTACAGATAGAGACGAGCAGAATATCATTATTGCAAGAGCAATCTTAGGAAATGATATAGACATCAGAATAGATGCTAATAGAGCTTGGAATTATGATGCGGCTGTGGCTAATATACTAGCTCTGCAGAAGTACAATATCAGCTGTGTAGAAGAACCACTTACTGTACATGATATAGATCGGCTACCGCAATTAGCTAAAGCTATAGGTATACCTATTATGTTAGACGAGTCAGCATATAATATTACTCATGCTACAAAGTGGATCTCACAAGTTGATCCTGATAAGCTTATTCTCAATCTTAAAATATCTAAATGTGGAGGTCCTCTTAGAGCCTCACAATTATATAATTATGCCCAGAAACATGACATCTCTTGCCAACTCGGTTGTAACGTAGGAGAATCCGCTATCCTAAGCACTGTAGGAAGAATATTTGCTCAGACACATGCCCTGTCCTATCTTGAGGGCTCTTACTCTAAGTTTTTCATGAAAGACGACCTATCTACTCAACCCCTCAAGTTCCAGAAAGGCGGAATTGCTGAGCCAATTTTGCAACATGGAGTCGGCGTACATATTATAGAAAATAAAATGCAAGAATATTCTCAAGAAATAGCCACATATGTAAACTAATTTACTAAATTAGTCATAGATAGAATTTAACACTTTTTACATTATGGGGGATAGTCAAACAGCCATTGAACGGTTAGGGTCGTTCAAGGCAAGCTTTAATGAATATTCTGTGAATGCTCTATTCCAGAAATATGAAGATATAGGATTTATTTATCCTGAGAAGATGGCCATCATCAAGCCATTCCTACAGGAAATCAAACACAACTGGCGTACACTTAAGTCTTCTAAGGAGGAACTGATGTGGATACTATGCATAGATCCTCCAGAAAATAATGACTTCGCCTCTGTAAGCGTCATTAAGCAAAGTAATTTCGGACTTCTTGCTCAGCACCTCGTATCTAACGGTAATCCATTTATGTCACTGCGTATAATGTTATACGCTCAGCATCGAGCAGAATACATATGTGATGAGAATGATGTCACTTCGAGTCAGAACTGGTTTAGACCTAATAATAGATATGCTTATAAGATATTTGCTTCTATCTCTAAGAAGTTAGGTCCTAACGTTTCTTCTATAAGACATTATGAATACTTGCACCAACCACTTAAAAAGATTGCAAATTATACCAACGCTTCTTACCTCACTGAAGAGATAGATACGCGTGATGCAGAGCTTGAGGAATTTGTAGAGGCACAATATGGAAATGTATTTGTAAGAGCGGAAGAAATAGATAAGGAAGATATTACACTGGAGAATATGGATACGCTTTACAAGCAGTATGACATGAGGAGATACAGAAGAATCCTAAAAATAAAAAATATATCGACTAAGAAAGTTATCGCATGTGCCATAGCCAATAGATCTCCTATCGGACTTAACTTCAGCTTTATAGAAAATCGTTGCTACTACATTATAGATCAAAATTTACCTGAAAGAACTCACTTAGAAGTCTTATCTCTATTAAATAGTCAACTAAAAGAGACCTATATTGATTTTGATCTGCAATGCATTCCGATTGTTACCGATACCAAGACATCCGCTTATCTGCAAATGATGGCAGCTAACTATATCAGAGTATACGTACAAAGTATATGGTTAAGAGAAGGATTCTCTGCATGGTATGACCATATTGCATCATTCCTCGAAAGGATCGAAGCTAAGGAAAAGCGGACAGAAAGGATGTCAGAAAAAAGTCAGAGAGCTCAAGCTTAATTACTTTATTTCATCGGTGAAGTATCCGCTGTGTTTTCCTTTAGAAAACTTATTAGAGTTAAAGTCTTTCGATTTTCCTTTTGGAATAGATAGGCTTCGCCACTTTCCACCCTTTATCATTCTTCCGACATATACAATTTGTCCAATATGATAAGCGTAATGCATCATCTGTCTATTAATTGCTTCAGTTATGGTATGGCTTTGATTTCTAATGAATATTTCGGAAACAAAGTTTTCTTTGTTCACTGATTTCACAGCTTTGAAAAGACAAGCCCATCCTTCTTTCCATTTGCTGAGTAGGTAGTCTTATAACTATCGATTATATCCAATTGTACCTCATTTACGGTACTCAGTATGGTTTCCTATTCTGAATAATTTGAAATTATTTTTCTTCTGGAAAGTTATATTTTAAAAGAGGTTACAGATTATTTATATTTATTTCTAACCTTTAGACCTCTTAATTCGACAGTATAAGTAAGAGTTTATTTGTTATTTTTAAAATTAGCCGTTATGAAATATTTACTAATTATTACGCTTATATCTACTGCTACGTTGTTTATTTCTTGCAGTGAAGAACAAAATCCAGTACTTGATATTACAGTTACGACTTTGCCATCTGTAAAATGGGATCAATTAGATATAGATATATCCGCAATTAATTTTTTTGATGAAAAAGATGGCACTATAGGAGTATCAAATCTTCAACTATGGAATGGTGCAGATTTAACAATTGATCTTGATGCAAAACAAAGTTTTCTAATTGCTAATGATGATCACTGGTCTCAGGATCTTTTAGGAATGACTTTAGATCTTGGTAATGTAAGATTATTGATTGAAGATTCTCTATCTGCACAAGTAGATGTTCCTTATATAGATTATGTTCCTTTAGCAGAAAGAGTGTTACTTGAAAATGAAAAGCAATACGAAATTGAATTCATATTTGATTTAGATGAATTAATCTCCGAAGTAAATGGGAGACTTATTATGGAGCCTAATTATACTATAGAAATTAGAGAGTTATAGTAAGGACTTACTCCGATGTCACTTGATAAAATCAACATAACTGAATTAAAAAGTAATAGAATTGCCCAAAAGCAATTCTATTACTTTGTATATGAAAATCTTTTTCACATACCCAAGAGATATTATAAAACGACACAGCAAGCAGAAGAAATCTTTAATGACGCCATGATAAAAATCTTTGCTTCTATAGAAAGAGCAAAAGATATAGAAAACATGCTTGGGTGGTGCTCAAGGATTATTTTCACGACAACAATAGATAAGCTCAGAAAAGAAATCAAACATTCTGAGAGAATTGAATATACAGATGACTTACCCATTGTTGCGAGTTCAATAGGCAATATTCTTGACAAGTTAGAAGCTGATGAATTATTTGGTTTTATTCAAAGGCTACCTCAAAAACAACTAGCGGTTTTTTCACTTTTCGAGATTGATGGTTTTTCGCATAAGGAAATAGCCGATACCTTAGGAATAAGCTCAACGAATTCCAAGTATATATTAAGCAAAGCAAAAGAGGAACTTAGACGAACAGTTTTAAAAAATCGTATTAAGATTTATAATTAAATATGAAAGACTTCCGAGGAAAGATAACAAATTATAAAGCTGTCCCCAGTGCAAATGCTTGGAGTGACTTTGATTTGAAAAGAAGTTATAATAATACCAATAGACTCAAGAAATTAAACTATTTATTTTTTCTACTTAATGCAGTCGCTCTTATAGTATTATTAGGAGTTTTATATAATTCTGATGCCAATAGAATTAGGCGTTCTAATATAGAAGAACAGTCTATTCAATCAAAATTCATAGAAGATGAATCGAGGATTCCTATCGCAATATGTGATTCATTAAGTCATGAATTGAAAAACAAAATAGCGTTTCTGCAAATAGAATTAGAAACAATTACAGAAAGGTATAATTCGAAAATCACAAAACATGACAAAGAAATATCAAGACAAAGAAATCTTATTAAGTCATTGAATTTAAAAAAAGAATCTAAATCAATTGACCCCGTTCAACTTAATTCGAGTAAAGAAGCAACTCAGTCCAAGTCTAATGCCAGTTTAAAAACTGCCACAGCTAAACGAAACGAATCTGCTCAAATTAAGAATGTACCTCAGATAAGTAATAAGCCTTTTCTCACAAATTATCTGAATTCATTAAAAAAGAATGAAAGCAGATTGGTATTCGCTAGCAACAAAATTATACCAAATGTAAAGTCTGAGCAGTATAGAGTTGCTACAGGTATGGGTGTCACTAAGGATGTCTTTGGCAGATATGGACCCCATTATTTGATTTCAATAGACAGAAAGATAAGAAGAAAGTTTTCACTTGGATTAAGAATGACATACGGAAAAACGGAAGAAAATGTAAATTATAATTTAAGTGAAAATATTAAAGATTATGAATTTGAAATTTCCAGTCATCTTTTCGTAAGATATAATCCAATCCAATATCGAAATTTTAAGTTTAATCTGGATGTTGGAGTAGGGTCATCTTATTTTTTAAGAAGTTACAGGATGAATCGGTTTGAGGATAGCCAGCTTATCTATTTTAATGATGCTAATTCTTTCCATAGTTTTTCAGTAGTAGCTGGTGCTGTAATAACTTATGATCTGAATAGTAGATTTGGTTTTGAGGTCTCATACAACACTTATTCATCTGAACAACAAAGTATAGGTTTTATATTTAACTATAAATTCTAATATTGAAGTCAGCTATTTACCTATATCAGAGTATACGTACAAAGCATATGGCTAAGAGAAGGATTCTCTGCATGGTATGACCATATTGCATCATTCCTCGAAAGGATCGAAGCTAAGGAAAAGCGGACAGAAAAAAGCCTGAGAGCTCAAGCTTAATTACTTTATTTCATCAGTGAAGTGTCCGCTATGTTTTCCTTTAGAAAACTTATCAGAGTTATAATCATTCGATTTTCCTTTTGGAATAGATAGGCTTAACCACTTGTCTCCCTTAATCATTCTGCCGACATATACAATCTGTCCTATATGGTAAGCGTAATGCATCATCTGTCTGTTAATCGCTTCCGTTATGGTATGGCTTTGATTTCTAATGAATATTTTAGAATCAAAGTTTTCTGCATTCACTGAGTTCAAAGCTTCAAAAAGACAAGCCCATCCTTCTTCCCACTTGTCGAGCATTTCTATTTTTGACTTTATAACTGATTCGAATTCTAAGTCTCTATTTCGCCACTCTTTCTCTCCATCCGAATTCAAAAAATCAGTCCATCTTGACATCATATTTCCATAAAGATGATTGACCATAATCGCTATAGAATTACTCTCTTCATTAAATTTCCAAAACAATTCAGCTTCACTCAGCTGAGCAAAGGTCTTCTCTCCGAGTATCTTGTAATATTCGAATTGCTTTAGGGTGCTGTTTAGATAGTTTTGTTGCATT
>ENA-ORXT01000769-ORXT01000769.1-marine-metagenome-genome-assembly--contig:-NODE-769-length-48119-cov-5.875338_pt1 | contig 48119 bp, 33 predicted proteins | sample MGYA00237868_ERZ511482 | MGnify/ENA metagenome assembly ERZ511482
ACCGTCATCAACGGATCGCCTCGACTGACAAAACTTCCCAAGATGTGCTGCATGTTTCGAGCAAAAACAAAACCGTTTAATGGACTGCGCACGACCAGCCCCGCTTCCTGCTCGCGTTTTTCGACCAACTGCTTCTTCAGCCCCGTCAAATTCTCTTCTTCGACCTTGACCAAGCCCAATTCGTTTTGCTGGCGATAGATTCGTTGCTGAATTATTTTGGCTTTGATCTCATCTGCCAGAGCATCTACTTCCAACGTCAGATCTTCATTTCGCAATCGTAACAACGGCTGTCCTTCAACGACCGTGTCCCCCGACTCTATCAAAATCTCAGCCACAAAACCGTCAGCCGAAGAACGCAAAATCGTCTCATCGGCAAATTGAACGATCGCCGGAGCTGATTTGGTCGGCGGTGCCTTCAAAATCCAAAACATTGCGAACACCATCAAAGCTGCGCATCCGAAACTGACGAAAGATCGACGTCGATTGATGGGCTTCTTCGAATCGCTGCTGAAATGCATTTTGTACTGCTTTAGCAAAGGGAATCCGAACCAAAGAACGGCGCCCAGCGCGCCTAAAATTAAACCCAGCCCATTGAACATGACGCTCGCAGCGATAATCAAACCGACACTGATAGATATCTTCCAAAAGAACGCCATCGAGCCGTATATTTTCACGACGCGCCCTTCATGCGGTGCAAACAGATTCGGCGTTTTCTCAGTTCCTAGGAAAAGATGCTTCAGGCGGTCGCCAAACCACCCCGTCCCCTTGGTATAGAGGTTGGGAACCTTCAAAAGATCCGAAAGAATGAAGTAACCGTCGAACCGCATCAGCGGATTCGCGTTAAACAAAATAGTCGTCACGCTGGCCATCAAGAACACGTTGTAGGCTATGTCGGCTGTCAATCCGGTCGAGTACGCCCAAACAATCAGTGCCACAAATGACACAAACAGTTCCACGTACATCCCTGCCGCGGCAACAATGATCCGCTGCCATCTGCTGGAGAACCGCCACATCGACGTGACGTTCACGCACGCCATCGGCGTAAACAACAGAAACAACACGCCCGCCTCAGGCACCTCGCCACCATAGCGCTTGCAAGCAATCCCATGTGCAAATTCGTGGATGACTTTTAGCAACAACCAGAAAACCAGCAGCGAGATCCAACTGGTGCCCGACAAAATCCCTTGCGCTGCAATGCCTAACTTCGTCCACTGCGTCGCGGCGATCTGAATTGCCCAAACCAGCGCGACCGTCCAAACGATCAAAAACCATTTCGAGAACAACCAGTTGAAATACGGCTGAACCGCCGACAGCAAATTGTTCGGGTTGAACAGATTTACCTTGAACGAAATCGGGTTGATTTTCCCCATTAGCGTCTGGGCATTAAGGGCATCGACCTGCAACTTAAGTCGATTGGTGGATTCTGCTGTTTGCGCGATAATTAGATTTGATTGCACTAACCACTGACAGATCGTGACAGCCTGATCTTCGCCGATCGCTTCATGGCCGTTGCTATGCAATTCCGCCAACACTTCGGAAGTCGATCGTTTGCCGTCCAGTGACGCAATGAATTCAAATTCAGACACTCCGATCTGGAAAAACTTTGAACGGACTGGATCTTCGACGACAACGAAGGTATTGCCGGATTCGGTACGCGTATCGAATTTCAACTCCGCGCGTAGCATTAACTGCGCCTGAAGCCACTGCTGGTTGGGATCGGGCGTACCGCCGGCCAATTGAATTTGTTGGTCAGATGTGGATGAGTTGCTCATTACCAAATCGTCCAATACCGTAGCGTTTCCCAAGCGTTGTGAAACAGATTCCAGCCGATAGGCGACCAATGCGTGCTGATTTTAGCGCTACCTTCCATCCCGGGACGGAGTTCTCCAGAGACGTTATCAATTTCCACTTCGGCAACAAACACCGTTTCATCACCGATGATTTCAGCGCTAGGATGAATCTGTTGGACGTTGCCTGACCATTTTTCGAAGGGGAAGGAGTTGATCTTCAGCGTGACGGCATCGCTATCTTTGACATAGTGAATCTCGGATTCGGGAATCCCAATTTCCGCAACCATCGTTTGTAACGGGGCAACCTCAAACAGGTTCTGGCCCATCTCCAACGGCGCGCCTTGCACCTTGTCCATGTCACCGACAACGATCACACCGTCGATCGGCGACCGCACTTCAAGATCCTTCATTCGATTGTTCAGCAATTTGATCTGAGCGGAGAGCCGATTCATTTCGCTTTTTTCAATCTGGCTTTGGGCAATCTCGCGCATCGCCAACGAAGAATCTCGTCGACGGCGAGCGCCTTCGAATTCTGCCTCTATCCCCGCAAGTTCAATCCTTAACTGGCGTCCGTCAAGTCGCGCGATGACTTGGTCTTTGGTAACGACGGCACCGACCTCGACAAGTGACTTTTCCAGGATTCCGTTATAGGGTGCGGCCACAAATCTACGTTGCGTTGGCTGTATTTGGCATTCGCATTTCACGCGATACGGCATCGGCACCGCCATCAGGCCTGCCAAAAGCAACATTCCAACCAAGACCTTTCGCGTCGTCGACTTCCCCTTGTTCACCTTCGACCTCAATCGCTGGCCGGTCGAACGGTTGGCGCGATTGACGACATCGAACTGTTTAGTAATTAATCCAGTCATGTTCTCAACATACGATTGTTGTTGGTCAGCCCGAACGGCATCGCCAAGCGTTACCAACAGTGCTCCAACAACCGAACCATCCTTCAACTTCATCGGTAGACTGATCGCCGACGACGCGCCGGTAGCAGCGCACCAGTTTTTCAAGGGCAAAACATGGGCAGCATCCTGAGCCGTATCCAGATTGGGATAGGTGATCGTCGCTGCGGCAGTCACTGATTGAGCAATCGCCGAAAACAGCAACTTGTTGTTGGCCGAACCGGCGTCGAGCTTCTCAACATCCGAAACAGCCAACAGAGTCGGCTTTCCTTTCGCATCCACCTCGGCCATCGCGACTTGGTTTGCCCTAACTAAGCGACGCAAATCATTGACGATCGCGATCGCCGCCTCGACTGAGTTTTTGGATTCACCAATCGAATCAAGCAATCCAATCGCATCGGTCAGAGTCTGTGATTGTGTTTGAGCGATCTCCATTGTCCGGCGCTGTGTCCAACGGCTTACCGATTGTGATGCAATCCCAAGTAGCCATTGCAGCCTTAGCGCGGTCTGATCATTGGCCGCAAAACAGGCCGCTAGAATCTCTCCGGATGGCAAACTCGAATCGTCCGAAGCCAATGGAGCGGCAACGAGAATGTACTTCCGCCCCGGCAACGCGACGGTGCTGCAAATTTGTCCGAGTTCTCTGACCTTGCGAACCACCTCGGTAATTTGATTCTCTACCGACAACCAAACTGCAGTTGCATTGTCATCCGAAATGCTAAATGTCTGCGGCGCCGTCTCAGCCGATTCGACTTGCACTCGCCACATCGCAAGACAATCCGTTTCGGCATCGATGATGTTGAAGATTGCCTTGAACAGGGCGTCTGCGGTGCGATTGTTTTCGACGGCATTAGAGAAGTTCCGAATCAGCGGTTGAAATTCGATGTCTAACATTTCCGCTTGATCAGCCGTAGTTGGTTCTGCTGAGCGGATGGAGACAGAAGGCACCCGACTACCATCGAGTCCATCTATCGGCGGTGTTGGGGTGAGCTGCGACATAATTAGGAGGGGGTAACGCTATCCTTATCGTTGTTGATGCCTACTGGCGGAATCTAATTTTGGGACAGGTTTACAATCTGCCATCGTAGGGCGGGTTTTCAACCTGCCAGAATCTCAGCAGGTAAATACCTACTCCACGTCCATTGGCACCGACCGCTCGTTTAAACGTTTAACGAGCAACCGTCACCACTGCGGAGTCTGTAATCTTCATTGTTGATTACAAATTTAATTTCAACAGTTCCGCTCTGTGGGTTGATCTCTACTCCGACGCTGTGCACTTGGGCCTGAATCGTTGAACCATCGCTCAGGCGGAGCTCAAAACTTTCACCAACATGAAAACCAGATGCTTGCTCCGATTCTACGTTGAATGTGGCCAACAATTTGTCGACTTGAATCAAGGTGCAAACTTCTGGGTGTAACGGCGATAGGAACTCACCTTCACGACGAGCAATCTTGGCGATGAATCCACTGAAAGGAGCACGTATCGTACGGCGTTCCAATTGCACTTGAGCCCGTCGCATTTCGATTTCACGAACGGCTGATTCTTCAACGGCGTTAAAGTAATTTGCTTCGGCAATAGACATTTCCATATCCGAGCGAATGATTTCACTCTGGCTGGCGTGGCCCTGTTGCTTAAGTTGGTCCAAGCGTAAGGCAATAGCGCGACGTTTCTTCAACGTATTCCCGGCGGCCCGTTGTTGGCTGTCTGAGTTCGCGACTTTACTGGCTATTTCAAGCTGAATCTCTTGGACTCGCGAATCCAATGTCGCGACAACGGCACCCTGCTCAACAAGTTCGCCTTCTTCGACCAACATTTTCGCAATCGCGCCAGTTTCATCACTGGAGAGCTCAATTTTGCGGAACGGTTCGATGAATCCTTCGATCGCATAGTCTACCGACTGAGCAAATGCGCTCTGTGCCAAGGAAATGAGCAAACCAATTACTAGCAGCGGAGTAAATTGTTTCATTTTAAATTCGCCATTGGGTCTTCAAGAAGTGACGACGGGAAAGTAACGGGGAGACTTTGGTGTCGATTCGCAGTTCAGCCTCAGAATTACTTCGAGGCATTCTTGAAAACTTACCCCACCAATAGCATTTCGTGAGGATCTGGATAGAAATCCGCGCTTTGGCTTTTTCGCGCGTCTGCTCAATCCGCTCAATCGTTGCGACCGGAAGGCTTATTCATTGCTTGCAACACGAAAGCAGGGGCTGTGGAACTTGCACACCAACTGCGCAATCATACGGAGCTGTTAATTAAGTCAACTTTTGCGAAGCAATGATCAGCCGCTGGGCGATAGCCTAATGGCACTTACTTTAGCTTGATGCAACGCATTTGCGCATCAGCCGCCACGCGATAGCGTCCGGTTTTTAGCGCGTAGGACCGGACGCTATCGCGTGGCGGCTGATAAGATTATCCTGCGTTTTGTCTAAAGTAAGTGCCATTGGGCGATAGCCCCCGGTCCTTGGTTGCCATTGGTGGACCGGATGCTTTTCCGTTGGCGGCTAATTTTATAAACAAGCCCCAGCGTTTTCGACCGACAATCGGATCTAAAGATTGTACAACGGCGAAAATTTTTCACGCAGGTGCGACATCAAGTGCGATTGCGACAACGGGCCACCGGTGACCTTTTGGCACAGCTCATTGGACGAATACCGCTTACCCAACTGATGCACATTCACGTTTAACCAATCTTTCAGCGGTCCAAACTCACCCTTGGCGAACTGTGAATGCAAATCCCCCAGTTGATCGCCAGCCGCCGCGAAAAGCTGGCTGGCATACAAATTCCCCAGCGAATAGGTCGGGAAATACCCAATCAAGCCAGCACTCCAATGGACATCCTGCAACACGCCGTCGCTATTTGTATCGGGCACGACGCCAAGACTCTGTTGATACTTCTCGTTCCAAGCCTCAGGCAAATCGTCCACCGACAACACACCTTCGATCAACTCTTGTTCCAGTTGGAATCGAATAATGATGTGAAGGTTATAGGTCGCTTCGTCCGCTTCGACGCGAATTAATGATGGGGCCACATGATTGATGGCGGCATAAAACTGTTCATGCGTAACACCCGATAGCGCTTCGGGAAAATACCCGGTGGCCGCGGGGAAAAAATGCTTCCAGAAACTCATACTCCGCCCGACAAGATTCTCCCAAAGGCGTGATTGCGACTCATGAATGCCCAAACTGCAATACTGTCCCGGCGGAAGTCCATACTGACCCGCTGGCAAGCCTTGCTCATAGATTCCGTGGCCCGCTTCGTGCAACGTCCCAAAGAACGCCGAACTGAAAAAATTCTGGTCATAGCGCGTCGTGATGCGGCAATCGTTTGGCCCCATCTCAGTACAAAATGGATGGTGCGTCACGTCCAATCGACCCTTGTTGTAGTCAAAGCCAATTTGCGCCGATGCGTCCAGCACAAACTTCTCCTGAGCATCGATCGCGTACTGGCGATGTAGAATATCAACGGGCATTTTCGCCGAACTGCCTTTGATGGAATCAACCAACGGAACTAAATCACGTCGCAGCGCCTCAAGAATCTCCGCCACTTCAGACGTTTTGGCTCCGGGTTCGAACTCATCCAACAGCGCGTCATAACGGCAATCTGTAAAACCAACCGCGTCCGCTTGCTCTTGCTTTAACTTGATGATCGTCTTGAGTGCAGGACCAAACTTGGCAAAATCGTTGTCTCGTCGTGCCTCGACCCAAATTTGATGACCCTCGGAACAGGCGCGGGCGAGTTCCTCGACCAACCGCGCTGAAAGTTTGACTTGGCGATCATAGTCCTTTTTAAGATGAGCAACCGTACAACCCATTTCCGAATTCGGATCGTGGGCTTCTTCGGTATCTGAGAGTTCGTTTAACCACGTTCCCAGTTGTTCCTCAGTTCGAAGACGATGCAACTCTCCAGCGAAGAAGGTCATCTGTTCACTACGATACGCCCCGGCCCCCTTAGGTAGCTTGGTCTGCTGATCCCACTCCAACAGCGCTGATGTGGATTGCAAGATTGCGATCTTCTTTAGATGCGAGCGAAGTTTTTCGTAGGTCGGCGGTGTTGGCATAATTGTCGGTTTTCTTTGTTGGTTCTTTATTTGTTACGGCGATTTTGAATGTAGATGGCACCGACCGGACGGCTTACGCCGATACCGCTAATCCCACCAACCGTTATTTCTTAGTTCCTTTTGCGATACTGATCAATCATTTCCTTGACTTGATCCGGTTGAGGAATACCTGTCACAAAAATCTCTAAACCTCCTTGTCCAGCACTGGAGATTCCGATCGAACCAACATCCAGAATTCGCTGAAAAAAAGTCTGATCTAACTGCACGTTGCGAATATCTTGATGCCAGACTTCGGTGATCGACTTCGAAAGTAGACCTCGCCGTAAACGAGTCCGATCTTCAGTCACCGTCAACGTCGTTCCCTTGCATTTAAAATACCAGATTCCAAAGATGATCAGCCCTACCCCGACGAGGCAGAGTAATACCGTCAAGATGAACCACACCGGTTGGTTGCGAAACATCGACGGATGCGATTCGTAAAGCACTTTTTCTGAAAATTCAGGGTCGCCGTTTAGGTTTGTACCTTCGTTTGCATTCATGGTGCGTAGGCATCGTTTAAATTTGATTTAGAATAGAGCAGAGAACTTACTCCGCCCAGTCCACCAATTTGGCACCTTTGAGTGCTTCCTTCAAGCCCGCTAATCTATGGATCAACCTTTAAAAGACGCGATTCACATGCAACGCGCCATCGCGATCGCTTGGCAAGGCCAAGGTTCTGTAGAACCTAACCCGATGGTCGGCTGTGTCATTGTGCGGGGAGAAAAGGTGATCGGAGAGGGCTGGCACGAGCAGTTTGGAAAAGCCCATGCGGAGGTGAATGCAATCGCAAACGCACGATCTAGCGGCGCTCAAGTCGAAGGAGCGACCGTTTATGTGACGCTCGAACCCTGTTCGCATCACGGCAAAACGGGGCCTTGTGCTGATGCTTTGATAAAAGCAAAGGTCGCTCGAGTCGTCGTTGCGGTGCTCGATCCTAATCCAGACGTTTCAGGGGCGGGTGTCAAACGACTGCAAGCATCCGGCATTGAAGTTTCGACCGGCGTTGAAACCCTAGAGGCGGAAAACAGTCTTGCTCCGTATTTGAAACGAATGAAAACAGGGTTACCGTGGGTCATCGCAAAGTGGGCAATGACGATCGACGGAAAAATCGCCACCATCCACGGTGACAGCCAGTGGATCTCCAACGAACACTCGCGCGATCTTGTTCAAAGAATCCGAGGCCGCGTCGACGGGATCATGGTGGGCGCGAAGACCGCGCTCAATGACAATCCCTCGTTGACCGTGCGATTACCCGCGCGATCAAAAAAATCACGCCCCCCCACACGCATCGTCGTTGACTCTAAGGCAGGCCTTCGTTTAGTCTCGAAATTGGTGACCACGGCGACGGAGGTTCCAACGATATTGGTGACGTCTCCCACTCACAACCAAAAGCAAGCAAAGAAAATTGGCGAAGCGGGTGTCGAGGTTTGGGTTGGCGAACATGCAGATCCGTGCGAGAGGTTGTTAGCATTCATGAAAGAGTTTGCTGACAGAGGCGGCACGAATCTTCTCGTGGAAGGTGGCGGCACACTCCTAGGCAGCCTTCACCGATTAAAACAGATCGACGAGGTCCACCTATTTGTTGGCCCTAAACTGCTGGGAGGCCGAAACTCGATAACGCCCGTTGAAGGAGAAAACCCCATCCTCATGGAAGCGGCGGCCCAACTTTCGTTAAGGTCGGTAAGACGCTTGGATGATGATGTTTACATGCAATACCGCCGCAGGAGTTGATTGCGATGATGGCGAAAATTCGTAGAACTGGACTTCTATATTCGATCAGAATTGCCTCCAATCGCGCCCACATCGAACGCGCCAAAGGAGCTTTGGGACAAGTATTTTTAGTCAAATTGTTCAGGCAGCGCGGCCAGTTTTTGCTTCGGCGAAAAATTGACCACCCATTCAACATTGACTTTAGATGCTGCAATTCGGCCTATATCAATTCGGATCGGAAGTTTATAAAACTATCGACGTCGGGCGTGGGTATTAGTGAGGTAGTTTTTAACCTGCCATAACCACTAGCCTTCCATGACTTGGCAGGCTGAAAACCTGCCCCACACTCACTGGACTTTACGGTTATCCGCCACTCAATTGATGAAGCAATTAAACGACATTCCATTCATTGCCGGCATGCTGATTTGGATCGGCTTGATCGCCGGCGGCGTCGTGTTGTTTCGCCAATCGACTTCCGCTTCACCGGTCGCCGTCAGACAAATCGTTGACTATCTTGGGGCACAAAAACGCACTCTTGATGTTGTCACGCCATCGCAGGTTGTGCTGGGCGTGGGAGATCCTGTTTTTTTAGAAACAAGCTCAGGAAAAATCGAACCTATCGGGATGATCTCGGAACTCGACTTTCCCAGCGACATTTCTCAATCGCCGGTGAAATTAGCTTGGGTCAATCAAGCCACCATCGAATTCATGAGCGGCCTCCCTCCGTTGTCTCAGGCCGATTACGTCGAGTATCACGCAACCAGCGAATCTTTGGGCTGGATTGGCACAACGATGCTCAGCCCGGCAAAACGAAAGGAATTGACTGAACTAATCGTCAACGCTTACACCCGACACCAAGACGAGTTGCTCGAAACATTTCAACCGCTGATTAAGCAAACCATCGCCGACGGCGCAAAGATCATCCGTGACGAGATCGCAACTGAAATCGCCGAACGTCAAGAACAAATTCAAGCCATCGGACGCCGATATCAATCCGAAGTTCTTGAGAAAGACATTCTGCCAGTGTTGGAAGAAGAAGTATGGCCCATCATTCAAGAAGAAAGTCAGCCGCTGGCGAAGCTGATTGGATTGGAGATTTGGAGAGAGGTCTCCGTCTGGCGTTTTGGGTGGCGGTATCTCTATGACGTCGCACCTTTGCCCGACAAGAATCTGGCAAACAAAGAGTTCGATCGTTTTCTGCAAAGGAAAGTCGTTCCAATTTTGAAAACGCATATGGCTGACGCGATTGAGTTGCAGAAAGTGCTGCTGACGAAAGTCGCGAGTAATGAAAACCTCAGAGCGACACTCACTGACGCTGGAAAGAAACTTTTGGACGACCCCGAAGTGAAGGGGATTGTGAAAGAAATTTTCAAAAATGCCATCGTCGACAATCATAATTTAAAAAAGTCGATCGAGGGCACCTGGCGTTCGGACTCGGCGCTCGCCGCGATGAGAATCGCCAACGATCGCTTGGAACCTACAGTCACCGAAATCGGCAAAGCGCTCTTTGGATCTCCCCAAACGGGTATCACGCCAGAGTTCGCTCGAGTGCTACGAAACCGCGTCTTGCACAAGGATGAACGCTGGTTGGTTTTCAAGTCGGCGTCAGGCACTGAGCTAGGCACCGATCAACCGAGGCATGATGGCACTACACCGCTGCCGTTACGCGTTTCGGTAACAGATAGCCAGATCCCGTATTTCCCTGCCGAGGGCGGAAATGAGTAAACAAACAGGTTCTGTGACCGTTGAACTCAAAGATATCTCTGTCTCCGCAGGTAGCCGTGAATTGCTGAACAATGTTTCCACGCAATTTAAGGCTGGCGAAATTACGCTGATCGTCGGTCCCAGCGGCGTCGGTAAATCAATTCTTTTGAAGTTGATCGCTGGGTTGCATTCGAGCTTCGAATCCGCGATTTCCTACAGCGGCAGCGTCACCATCGGCGATCAGCCTGCCAAAGGAGGTCTGGCAGGTGTCGTGTTTCAAACCTTCGCGCTCTTTGACGAAATGTCGCCGTTGGAGAATTTGAACTTCGCGGCGTCCTGTGCCAATCGCCGCTGCTCGGTGAAACCACGAGGGATGTTGCAGCAACTTCGTGTGCCGGTCAACGTACCCACGTCGCGGCTGAGCGGAGGTCAACGGCAACGGTTGGCGATCGCGCGCACGTTGATGTACGACCCGCCGGTGATTCTCTACGACGAACCGACGTCCGGATTGGATCCGCTGACCGGTGGGCAGGTCGCGAATCTGATCAGCGAAACCCACGACCAGCACGGGAAGACTTCGATCATCGTAACGCACGATTATCACTCGCTGATGCCCATCGCCGACCGAATTTTCTTGCTGGATCCTGACAAAAAATCACTGACCGAGACACCCAAAGAGCAGTGGCACACGATCCAGCAATTGCTACTGCCGATGACGCAGCAAGTGCGCTCCGAAGAAGAAGTAGATAGCTATCCCATCGCGCGGATGGTGCAAGGCAAGTTGAATCAGTTCTTCGTTTCGACCACCAATTCGTTCCTTCGTTTTGGCACCGGCATCGCAAGTTTGATTCCTGTATGGAAAAATCCTCAATGGGGTTTTCGATTTTTCTGGCACTACCTGTTGATGGTAGGCGGTCCCGCAGCGTTCCTCTATCTTGTAGCTGCTGGACTAATATCTGGCTTTGTCACCACCTATTTTACGTTTAAGTTTCTTCCATTCACCGACTACACCGAGCCGTTGTTGGTCGAGGATTTACTGACCGCGCTGGGGTTTGCGACGTATCGAATCTTCATCCCGGTGCTGGGCTGCGTTTTGGTCGCCGCGCGGTGTGGAGCTGCGGTAACCTCGGATATCGGCGGACGGCAATACGGCAACCAGATTGACGCTTTGAAGACGTTTGGAACCTCGCCTAGGAACTATCTTTTAACACCCATCATCTGGACGTTTTTGATCGCAACGCCATTATTGATCGGAGCGGCGTTTATTGCCGCGAAGATTATTAGTCTGATCGTGTTTGTTTCTTCCCATCCGCAGCGCGGAGCAAATTTCTGGCATTTCCATTTCCATCGTGGATTAGATTTGCCAGCACAATATCTCTATCGCGGTTTTTGGTGGTTGTTGGCAAAATTGCTATGTAGTGGTTTCGGCATCGCAATCATTTCGTACTATCAGGGCCTATCGCCGAAATACTCGTCATCCGACGTCAGCCGCAGCGTAACGTCGACGATTTTGTGGGCAACGCTTTGTGTGCTAATTATCCACTTTTTGTTTGCTCTGTTTGAATTTGAAAACGTAGTTCCCGGCAGTCGGTAAACGTCTGTCGGTGGGAAATTAACATGAATCGAAGAAATGCTTTAGTGGCTCTTTCGGCGGTCTCCGCTGCGGTCTTAGTCGATCTCTCTGGTTGCGGTTCGGCCGACGCGCTGCCAAGCGGCTACACTCGTAATGGTCTCAAGCCGGGATTGCAAGCACCCAACATCGCCGGACCGGACCTTGATGGTCAGCCAATGACGTTGGCCGAGCACAAAGGCAACGTCGTTCTGCTGGAGTTTTGGTCGCCAACCTGACCACCTTGCATCAAGATGTTTGAACACGGGCGGTCGCTCGTGAAGCAGTACGAAAACTATCCTTTTCAATTCGTCGGTGTTTGTTGTGCTGATGACGTCGAAGCCGGATTGGCCATACAGAGAGAACACAAATTAAATTGGCGATCCTTCAACGATTCTGGAGCACGAATCGAACAAGGCTACGGGCTGTTAGGCTATCCGACCATTTTCATCATCGATCACCAAGGTAAAATCCAGTGGATCGGTCACGAAATGAACGATGACTTGGTGGCGAAACTGGTAGCTGATATCAAGTAATTCGTGACGTCGTATCTGAAACTGCACAAATATAAACCCGCAGCGCCAGCAAATGAGTCTCCGCACGCCGAAAAAACTTACTTGCTGGCGCTGCGGGTTTGCATTGCAACCCTTCGCGTTTGCAATCGTGCAGCTATAAAACGGCCTTCTACAACAGGAAGAACATCAACATCGTCACCATTGAGTTGTTAAACGCGTGCATTAGAATCGACGTCCACAGCGAATCGCGCCATTCACGCACAAACGAAAACCCGATCGCCAGCGTCGTCAGCAATGGCACCACCAAAATGCCTTGCGGGTGTAGCGACGCAAAGATGAATCCGTTCAATAACGCGGAAACGATAATGCTCAACGGCTTGCCGTACTTCATACTCAGCCCGCGCAAGTGGCGGTAAAGCACCCCACGAAACATCGTCTCTTCCACGATCGGTGCGGCAACGCACGCCGCAATCACAATGGTAACCCATGTCATCATATCACCGCCGGACAGCATCTTTTGGATCGGATGGCCGGGCATTGCCGGCACCGCAAATTCTTCCACTGCGGCTGGCATAGGGACTATTTGCATCAGGACAAAGACGATGAAAAACCCAACCAACACCGCTGGCAACCACGCCGCATAAGCGGCCACGCTGAGAAACGTATTGCGGAAGAACTTTTTCGGAGTCCAACCAATATCAGCGAACATTTCAGCCGCAGGAACACCTCGCAAAATTGGCCACAGCAAAACAATCAGAGAACCGAAAAAGAAAACCGGGTTGGCGATCATGCGTTGCGCATCCGTCTTCAGCAGCTCCAAGTGCCCCACCAGCATCTGCACGCCAAAAAACGCGATCAACCACAAAGCAAATGTTTCCACATAAGCATTGTGCGCATTGTTGGTGGCGACAAATTGGCTTGGTGAACTGCCCGTCATCACGTAGGTCAGGATGAACAGCAGCGACACAATTCCAAACAAGAAAAAAAGTATCGCCATTACCAAAAACACAACTGCAGCAACCGCCGCCGTTTGAGCTTGGCGGGCCAAATTCTTACGCGCTTCGGTCGTAGCCCCTGGTGGGCTGAGCAATAGCTCGCCACTAAATCCAAGTCGATCTTTAAGTTGCTGCTGTTGTTTTGGGGCAAGAATATCTTGCGAAACATTTCCGTCGCGGTAGTTTTCCATTAATTTGCGAACGGACGTTTCCATTTCAACTTGAGTCTCCGACCGCTCAAAATTGTGCTTGGCAACCTTGGCATCGAGGTCGTCCAAATACTCCAAAGACGCTTCAGGGCCCTCAACTTCATTCTTCAAAGCAGCATTACACAGTCGCTGTTCATAAGACCCCGTATCGAGCGCTGATAGGTCGAGGTCTTGTAACTCGGAAGCGTCTGGTGCACCGCCGTCCACCGCTTCATCGCCATCGTCGCCGTTGTCAGAATTTTCGTCGTGGTCACCTTCTGCCATGGGAGCAGCAAGCAATGCTGTATCTAAGATGGCTTTCTGCCCTACAAGCATCTTCGCCTGAAGATTGATTTGCATTAGGTCACTGGCGGAAGCTTCCGTGGAAGTTTCCTGTTCACCAAATTGCTGGAGCGTTGTGTTGCCCAAAATGAAGATCGTAAATGCCGCAATCACAATCCAGCTAATCCATCCGCCAAAACTTAAGCGCGTCGACGGTTCAGAGTTGAGCGAGTCGCTGCTGAACGATGACTCAGGGGATTCAACGCGTTGGGCTTGAACAGGAGATTCGTTAGGTTCTTGAGTCAATTTTCGGACCAGAGAAAAGCGGCTGGAGTTGCAAATGTGCCGCCATTTGACCAAAGATCGCTCGTTTGTAAATGAATGCAACGTAAAGCAGGATTTGTCCAATAATATGGGGCATGTTTTTCACCTGCCGTCCCGGCAGCTCTGGCGGGTTAAAAACATGCCCCACGAAAAAAGTTAAGCAACCACCAGCCCCAAATAGTCTTTTGCGTTTTGATAACAGATACGACCGACCAAATCACCAACCAACTCCATATCATTGGGCAACTCGCCATTTTCGACATCGGTGCCGATCATATCGCAAAGGATCCTGCGAAAATATTCATGCCGCGTGAACGAAAGGAAGCTTCTTGAATCGGTCAGCATTCCCACAAACCGCGATAGCAAACCTGTGTTGGAAAGCGTATTGATCTGCCACTGCATGCCTTCCTTCTGATCCAAGTACCACCAACCGGAACCGAACTGCATCTTTCCCGGAACATCGCGCTGGAAATTCCCAATCATAGAGCTGAGCAAATAGTTGTCAGTTGGATTGAGATTGTAAACGATCGTCTTAGGCAAAGCGTTTTCTTGGTCGAGTTTATCCAGAAAATTTCGCAACGATTTTCCCTGAGACGTATCGCCCATCGAATCGCAGCCCAAGTCACGACCAACTTCGTTATATAGTCGTGTGTTATTATTTCGCCAGACGCCCATGTGAAGCTGATTCGTCCAACCTTTCTCTGCGTCCATTTTTGCCAAGTACAGCAACATGAACGTTGAAAATTGGTCGAACTGCTCCGGTGTTGCGGTTTGGCCTGCCCGTGCCGCGTCAAAGATCGCGGCCGCCGTTTTCTGGCTACAGAATTTATCCGGTACGTATTCCATGCCGTGATCCGAAAGACGAGCACCACACTGATGAAAGAAATCATGACGCGTTCTTAACGCTTCCAGATAGTCTTCAAACGAAGAAATCTCGCGCCCTGCGACGCTGCCTAACTTATCCACCCACGGATTAAATTCGCTGACCCGATCTACAAACAAAGCCCAGTCGGGCCGAAACGCAGGAAATACGCCGGTCGAAATCGAATTGTCTTCAGCGATCGCTTTGTGATGTCGAAGATCGTCCGTCGGATCGTCCGTCGTGCAGAGCGCCGTGACTTTAAACTTTCTTAATATGCCACGCACGGTCAAGTTATCAGAACTGGCGATCTGTTGGTTGGCCGCGTCCCAAATCGCTTCGGCCGTTTTTGGGGACAATAACTTATCGATGCCGAAAAACCGCTTCAGTTCAAGGTGACTCCAGTGATACAGTGGATTACGCAACGTGTGTGGAACCGTGGCTGCGAAGGCCAAAAACTTTTCTTTCTCCCCACCATCACCGGTGACCAATTCTTCGGAGATGCCGTTGGCACGCATGGCCCGCCATTTGTAGTGGTCGCCATCCATCCAGATGTCATAGAGGTTGCCGAACCGACGATCCTCGGCGATGTCTTGTGGAGAAAGATGATTGTGATAGTCAATGATCGGCTGATCGGCGGCGTAGGTGTGATAGAGCTCTCGCGCTGCCTTATTGGTCAGCATGAAGTCGTCATGAATGAAGTTCACTGCCATCGCTTACTATCACTTTCAAATTGGATAATCATCCAAGGTCCACCGGCCGCAAATCTAGATCGTCATCGCGGCGTAACCACCATCAACGACCGTTTCCGTACCCGTCATAAACGAACCCGCATCACTGGCCAGCAAAATGGTGGCTCCGATCAGTTCTTCCGCATTGCCAAACCGATTCATCGGCGTGTGCCCCATGATCTGCCCCACGCGTTCTGGCGTCAGAACTTTCTTGTTTTGCTCAGCCGGGAAGAAACCGGGCACCAACGTGTTGACGCGGATGTTCTGCTCGGCCCATTCCCGTGCCAAGTTCTTTGACAGGTTATGAACGGCCGCTTTGGTCGTTGAATAAGTAAACACACGCGAAAGCGGAATTACTCCGGACATTGAACCCACGTTGATGATCGAACCGCCTTCGTTTCTTTGAACAAAGTACTTCCCGAAGACTTGGCACGAAAGGAACACGCCCTTGGTGTTCACTTCGTAGATGCGATCCCATTCTTGTTCAGGTATCTCCAGAAACGGCGTCGCACTATTCATGCCCGCGCCGTTGACCACCACATCGACCTTGCCCGATTTCTCCAAGACATCAGCCAACAGTTTTTCCAATTGGTCGCGTTTGTCGACTTGGCAAGGCAAAAAGTAAGCCTTGCCGCCGGCAGCGTGAATCTTTTCCAAACGCGCTTTCGCCTTCTCTTCACTGCGGCCCACCAGAACGACTTCCGCGCCAGCACCTGCCAACCCTTCAGCCATCGCTCCGCAGAGTTCTCCGGTGCCACCGATCACTACGGCTGTTTTTCCATCGAGTGTGAAAAGTTTGTTTAGATAGTCAGACATGATATTATTGTAAAAAGGAAATTGTAATTACTAAATAGGTTTCCGCTACTCGGAAGCAGCTCGCTTGCTCTAGTTATGAGACATCCCATACCTAAAAAATTTGACTCCCCCTCTCCCTTAAAATTCGGACGAGCAAACCTACCCTTGGCAACAAACTTAATCCGAATTTTAAGGGAGAGGGGGGTGAGGGTTCTTTACCAAAAGGACTACTGCCCTCACGTAATCATTGCCCAGGAAGTCAACGCCTGAATGCAACTAACCAATCTACCTAACAACGGTTTTTGCTCCTCACCCCCCAGCCCCCTCTCCTCGTGAATTCGGCCAGCGTTTGATTCGATGGCATCGTTTAGAGGTCCGAATTCACGAGGAGAGGGGGAGCTGATTTTTAAAAAACAGAATATAAAGTCAGTTTCATTTTGCGTTAATCGCGATTTCCCACCCTTTAACTGGCCACTTTCAAATCGTCGACGTTCCAAGTCGGCTGTCCGCATTCGGTCGCGATTTGGTTGAATTCTTCAATTTCTGCTTTGCTGAACAGTAGACCGCCATTGGCATCGCTACGTTTGGCCGCATCGGCTTCCATCTGGCCCGGCAAAAGACAGTTATCGTTGCCGTGACCCAAAACATCTTCAATTACGGTCTTGATGTTGTCTGCTTGTGACTTACCGCCGGCAAAATCATTCCCATTGATCGCATCAGGATGAATGACCTGAAAGTAAAACGCACAGGTATGTTTGTCACCGTCATCCGCCCAACGCGAACGCAACGTCGGCGTGCTGCCGCCGATGAATGCCGCCATAATCTCGTTGATCAAAGAGAGTCCGTACCCTTTGTGCCGTCCGAATGTCGTCAGCGCGGCAACGTTATTAGGATCGGTTGTTTCATTACCATCTTTGTCGACTGCCGCGCCTGGCGGAATTGATCCGCCCTCTCGTTTGAGCTGTTGCACACGCCCCATCGCGACTACCGACGTCGCCCAATCGATCACGATCGGGTAACCGACGGCATCGGTCGTTGGGAACCCCCAAGAATGTGGGTTGGTGCCCAGGGTAGGAAAACAGCCGCCAAAGGGAACCACTTCCGCCAGCGCCGCGGTGCAGTTTGTATAAGCCAAGTACCCGCGTGACGCGGCATCCATCACATAGCCGCCACCCCAGAGATAGTGAAAGGCATTATCAACAGAGACCTGTCCAATACCGTACTTGTCGGCCAATACGATCGCTTCCTCCATCGCCGCATAAGCCGTCGCTTGCCCCAGCTTCTTATTCGCATTCCAAACTTGCGAAGACTCAAACCGTGTCTCAACCTTTTCGATTTCCGCGTTGGGAACACAACCACCCGCTTCAGAACCAAACAAGTGATCCAGATGTAACGCTTTGAGAGCATTATGCGTCCGGATGCCGTGGCGGCTTGCATGAGCCGCGAACTTGGCCGCCGCTGCGCCTTCTTGGGCGTTGTACTTACGATGCACGTACGCCGCTTCGACGAGTGAGTTATGATTTTCAGGATCGACGACGTAAAAAGTTTCTGACATAGTTTTTAAGTTAATTGTTTTTGAAAATTGATATTTAGCGCGGGCTTTCACCCGCCCCAGATCGACGGTGGCTAAAACCGTTACATACGATCGCTTTAAACTGCTGGAATTGGAACATCGTTGACTTGAGCCAAAGGCTTTTCACCTTTAAGCATCAGCAACAGATTTTCAGTCGCCATCACCGCTTGCCGCTCGACCGATTCGTAGGTCCGAGAACCAATGTGCGGCGTGACAATACAGTTCGGAGCCGACAAAAGAGGGTGGTCGGCCGGTGGCGGTTCTTGGTCAAGCACATCTGTTCCCAGTCCCCCCACCTGTCCTGATTGAAGAGCCGCCGCAATATCGGCGGTGTTGATCATCTCCCCACGCGCACAATTGATGATCACAACACCTTTCTTCATCGTTGCGATCGATTTGGCATTAATCATATCGCGCGTTTGTTCAGTAAGATTCGTGTGCAGCGAAATAATATCGCTTTTGTTAAAGATCTCCTGCATGCTTTCAGCTTGGTTGACACCATGCTGAACGGCAAAATCCTTTGGCCAATAGACATCGTACGCAAGCACGTTCAAACCAAATGCGCGAGCACGCGTCGCCACCTCTTTTCCGATGCGGCCGAGCCCCACGATGCCGATCGTTTTGCCCATAATCTCATGCCCCGTATAGCGTTTCCACTCTCCGGTGCGAACCACGTTCACTTGGTCGATAAAGTTCCTGAACAGAGACATTATCAGCAACATCGTGTGTTCAGAAACGGTCGTATGATTAACGCCGGGGCAGAAGCTGAGCGGGATGCCCTTGGCGGTACATTCCGCCACGTCGATCTTATCAACGCCGATGCCATATTTCGCGATCAGCTTCAAACGAGGCAGCGACTTTTCGATGACGGCTTTGGAGATCACATCATCACCACAGAGAAACGCATCAAAATCGCCCGCCAGTTCGAGCATCTGTGCTTCAGACAGCGGACCACGTTCTCGTTGAACTTCCGCTCCTGAGGAAGCCAGCAAATCGTGATGTGGGCCAGGCGTATCTTGGTAAGAAGTGGTCGTGAGAAGAATCTTTGTCATGGGTTGAGGCGTTAAAGGGAAGTTGATGAATTGAGACAAGATTCTAATCAATAACACGTGCCGCATCGAGTATGCAAAAGGAAAGTTTTGGGTTCATTGGATTCAATTGTTTCCGGCGCATTGTCCAAACGGCCAATACGGGATCACCTGCAGTCCATTTGTTGTTTTGCGTCAAACGAGTAGGGAAGCATCGATACCTGTTAAAATGGTAAGCCCTTGCAAGCTTAAAAAAGGCACTACGTGATGTCCAACATTCCGCCAGACCTTAACCCCATACGCCTCACCTCTTTCCACCATCGGTCTGCGCGAGGCTGACGTTGACGAGCATGAAGTGATTAGGAAGCAGCATCTCAATCACGAAGTATCGGTAAAGTCGATCGGATTCATCTATTTTATCGGTGGCAAAAACGGGCTTGCTTTGGGGATCTTTTACTTGGGGATGGAGTTAACGCGATGGATAGCCCAGCCCGAATTTTCCCTACTTGGATCATGCTTGCGATCGGCACCCTTTGTTTGCTGATGTCAGTGGGAATGTTATACGGCGCAATCTCAATCAGAAAGGTTGAAAAATCTGGTCGTAGTGTCGTCACGGTCTTCTCGAGCCTTGGCCTGATCCTTTATCCGTTTGGCAGTTTGATCAACTGCTACTTCCTCTACCTACTTTGGACGAAAAAGGGCAGGTTCATCTTCACACCCAAGTATCAAAAAGTTATCAAAGCGACGCCGCACATTAAATGCAAAACACACATAGCGGTCTGGATCCTACTAGGATTGGCCTTTGCAGCGTTAGGCATAGCAGTGAGCATCGCATAGACACCGCTTGGTAAATGTGATCGGCAATGACATGCTCGACTCAGAATCGAGAGATGGTTATTGGGAAAAGCCGTTTGGGTCTTAATTGCCTAAACACACTTTACCCAATCGAATTGCCGACTGTTCGTGCGAACGTCGTGCGGGCACCAAAACGATCGAGAAAAACCGTCAATTCTCTTTCATTCTGTTTTGAACGTTGATTCGCCTTAGGTATTATCTTGACGGCTCAAGCTTGCGAAGTTTTAATCAAGTTTGATCGTAAGTCGTTGCGTGTACTGAGTGAAATCGTCGAATCAATGATCGCAAACCTGTTCGGTGTTCGGACTCAACTCGCACACAGCCAATATAGAGCAGCGGACCTTGTCGCTTTTAAACAGCCTATTCAGTTGTGTCACGACCGCCGCTACTTTGGTCCGCAAATTCTTTGTCAAGCAACCTAACAGGAGTCACCCGATGCTTAAAATCATCACACCAGTTTTGCTGGTTATTTTTACCTCACAAATCTTGACAGCGCAGATCATCAACACGTTTGAGAACGACTTGCTTGGCTGGCAGGCTGCCACGTCAGGCGAAACATAATTGACTTTGACTCTAACTCCGCTACCGTCGCACTTAATGGTGACGAATTCAATGCATTGTCTTTTGGACCAACCTTATCGCTTATCCAAGGCGCCGGCCTGTTTTCTGGTAATCTAGCTCCATCACAGGTAACGGCTTCGAGTGGCACAAACGTATTCGGGCCAACTAATGGCTCAACATCCATTCAGGGAATTGTTCGAATTGAGTTCGATTCACCGATAAATTCGATCGGGGCATACTTCTTCGACGTTGAAGCCGATTTTGCCCTGACGGGATTTTCGACAGTACTTGGGGCCGCACCAGATGTTACTTTTTCAGCTTTTCAGGGGCAGTCAAGCCAAACGTTTCTTGGGTTAGTAAGTAGTACGCCGCTTACCGGGGTCGACATTCATTTTGCGACAGGGCCCAGTATCGATGGCACCGTGATTGACGACTTGCGGTTCGGTGCCTCTAGCGTCCCCGAACCATCAAGTCTCTTCGTATTGATTGGCGCGGCAGGTATGCTCGCAGTTGGTCGGAGACGAAGTATTTAATTCAATCGTGAATACGTCATCTGACATGCTTGCCTAATTGATAGTGGTTGTCAGCGGGCAGAAAGCTTCCCCGACGACATGTTTGGGATGGTAGTGCGTGATCCAGCTGCGGAATCAATCCTGTCAAAGGCAACCTATGAATTTTCGGCCTTTGCGAACCATTCACGCTGGGAAGCGTCTGAAGCTTCTTCACTACGGCCGACCAACCGGCATTGCTTATGCCGCATTAGACAACCAAAGATCGCGGGCACAAAAAACAGCGCTGACAATGTGCAACCAACGACACCGCCTGCGATCGCGATCGCCATGGGAGGCCAAAAACCACCGCCCGAAATGATCAGTGGCAAAAAGCCCGCGATCGTCGTGAACGTCGTCGCCAATACGTGCCGTGTCTCGTGCAACGTTACCTTGAGGATCCCATCCACGTCGCCCGTCGCTGCCGTTTGGTCTTCACGTAGCGCCGTCAACACGACGATGGAGTCGTTAATGGCAATTCCAATCAGCCCCATCACACCCACGATCGCCATGAATCCAAACGGATATCCGAACATGAACAGCGATAGCCCACCGAACCCAATCGCCATCAACGCAACCGCACCAATAATCATGGAGCCTCGAAAAGAGCCAATCGAAAGGACCAAAGTCGTGATCATCGCGACAACCAAAAGCCCCACACTGGCCAACAACCCACCCACCGCATCGTCCCGTTTGGATGCCTCGCCACCATAAGCCATGCGATACCCTGGCGGCAAGTTCTTCACTGTTTCTTGTAGACGCTGATCTAACTTGGTCAACACTTCGGATGGCAATACGCCAGCGGTCAGATAGGCTTGCACCTCTTGCATGCGAATGCTGTTCTCGCGCGCCACCATCGCCGTACGCGGCTTCAACTTCAATGATGCCACGGCACTCAGCGGCACCCGGCCAGCTGAATCGTTGGGAACCAAATCCATTCCCATCAGATCCTCGATGCCAGATCTTTGAATTTTGGCAACACGCACGCGCACCGGCAACTGCTCCGTTTCTTGAAGCACAAAACCACCTGTCGCGCCTTCCAATTGAGCACTCAACTGCGACGCGATATCGCCCGGTCGCATTCCGGCCATTCGCGCGTCTTGCGTAGAAACGTTTACCTCCACCGTTGGCGTTACGTCATTGAGCTCCACACGCGTGTGGACGACATGCGGAAGCTCCGACAGAATCCGCCGCGTAGTTTCCCCCAGCTGCCGCAGCGTATCTAAATCCGGTCCATAAAAACGCACTTCGATCGGCGCCGCAAAAGGAGGACCTTGCTCTAACTGCCGCGCCAACAATCGGGCTTCAGGAAATTCGGTTTGGAGGCGCGTTTGAAGATCCCGAATCACACCCCGCGCGCCTTCAGCGGAATCCAACTGAACAATCGCGTGAGCGTACTCGCGCGAGTTGGCACGACGAGTAATAATGTTGTAGTAGAACGTTGGAGCACTGCGGCCGAGCAACCATGTCGTTTGCTTCACACGAGGTTCTTCGATCAGTCGCTCACTGATGCGATCGGTCAACCGTTGCAGTTCTACAAAAGAAGCGTTCTGCGGTAGCTCCAATTCAATGTGGAACTGGTCCCTATCCGCTGGCGGAAAAAACTGATCCGGCAATTGCCCCAAGACATAAAACCCACTCGCCGCCAGCAACGCAAAACAAGCCGCCGTCGCCCACGGCAACTCGACCGAATAGCGTAAAACCCTTTCAAAAAGCGGCTTTAAAACCCCCGGACGAAGACCATTTTGACCTTGGCCACTGTTTCCCATGATCGCCGTCAACGGGGCGATGATCATCAGGCTGATAAAAAGCGAACTGGTCACCGCAAAAATAACATTGATCGCCATCGCGCCCACAAACTCTCCTGCGGGACCCTCCATCAAACAAATGGGCGCAAACGCAAACGCCGTCGTCAGCGTTGATGCCAACAGGGGAATAAACAGAATACGGCCTGTCGCCCCGACCGCTTCCATTTTTGACTTACCCAACCGCAACTGATTGCTGACCGAATCCACGATCACAATCGCATTGTCGATCAACAATCCCAGCGCGATAATAAGACCGGCGACTGACATTTGGTGAATGGGAATACCGCGCAAACGCATCGCCATCAAAACTGCCATCGTCACCAGCGGCAGCGCTGTTGAAACCAATAACGCATTTCGCCATCCCATCAACACCCACACCACCAACATCACCGCAAAAGAACCGATCGCCAAATTGGCAATCAGCCCCCGCAGACGGGCGTTGACGTATTTGTTTTGGTCTAGGACCTCGGTCAGTCCGATCGCCGGTGGCAAGGTCGACTCGAATTCTTCAACCGCTAATCGTAACTTCTGCCGCCACAGATCAATTCGATTTCCAGTACGCACCATCGCACCCAACATCATCGCGGGCCTGCTGTCGATTCGGCCCAACTGGTCAGGTGGATCAGCGATGGCGCGATTCACAACCGCAATATCGTTGACCACGACGAAGCCACCGAACTCATTCATTTTCACGGGCAACTGCCGGATTGCATCCACCGTTTTTAATTGGTTACCAAGCTCCACCGGTAGTGATTCTGCAGCCGATCGCAGAAACCCGGCGGCATTACGGGCGTCGTCACTCAAGATTGAATCGGCAACAGCGCGGGCGGAAAGCCCCATGTTGGCCAATCGGCTTGGCTCAATTTCGACAACGATTTCTTCAGCCGGTTTACCGAACTGCTGGACATCGTCGGTTCCCGAGACGGTACGGATCCGGTCTTCCAGATCCGCGGCAAAGCGGCCAAGAATGGCATAGTTGGGTGGTGATTCCGATTGCCAAACCAGTCCGCCGATCCATGCGAACGCCCGCACGTCAAGGATCTTAAACTCCGGTCGAGAAGCCTCCGGCGGTAGCTGTGCGATGGAATCTTCCACTTTGCCCCGTATCCGACTCCACACCGTTGCCGATTCATAGACGTCGTCTCGCAATTCGATCGTGATCAAAGACGCACCCGATCGACTCTGAGATTTCAGCTCTTTAATTTCTTCGACTTCGCGCACCGCTTTTTCGATACGATCGGTAACTAAGGTTTCGACTTGTTCTGCATCGGCGACCGGATAGCGTGTCGTAATGATCGCCGCGCGTTCAATCAGGACGGGGTCTTCCATTCGAGGGATGACAGACCAAGAAGACAAACCTCCCACCAACAGCACAGCGATCAGCATAGTCAGTAAACGCCGGTTTCGTATCGCTGCGGTGACCCAGTGGCTACCGTCATTCGTTTCTCCAGTTTGGCCGTCGCCATCAGGCTGATCACGGTTTAAAAAATTGCTGCGCGGGTGGTTCACTGTGCCCTCCGATCGCTCAATTCAACGGCTTGGTTCTTCCAAGGCGGATCCATCTGGACCGTTTGTGCCGCAACACGCTGTCCTACTGACACACGACTGCTGCCGGAGACGATGACGGTGTCGCTTTCTTCCAACGTGCCGTGGACACGACTCCAATTGCCCCACGTCGCTAAAAGTTCAACATCGCGTCTGGCAACTCGTGGATTGGCAACTCGTGGATTGGCAACTCGTGGATTGGGAATCGTTGACGATTGTGAATTCTCCGATTCATCTTCACTTTCCAATACCAACACCGACCATAACCCTCGCACTTGCCGCTGCAGCGCTTCGGAGGGTAACCATATCCCAAGTTGGGTTGTTGGTGTGGCGAATTCAATTTGCACTGTCTGCCCGTCGACCAAGTTATGACTATTCTCAGCATCAACATCGACGATAATTTCTTGCGTGCGCGTCGCACGATCTAGCGTCGGTTGAATCCGTGAAAGCGTCCCCATGAACGTTTGTTCGTCGGCAGTGAAAGGAAGGCGTTGCCCCGGCTTCAATTGTTTCGCAACCCTTAGCGCTACACCAAATCGAATTTCCAAATGATCGACCTCGACAATTTCAAACGCAGGACTTCCTACCTGAGGCAAACTTCCTTCGTCGATGTAACGCTTTGAAATTTGACCAGAAAAAGGAGCCAGCAACCGCGTCTGATCCAATCGCGCCTGAGATTGCTCCACCGCTGCGACGCCCATCTCATACGCTGCTTCTTGAGCGTCAATTTTCTCTTGCCGAGTCCCCGTCTCGAGTTCCTTCAAACGCTGGTGGGCCGAACCGATCGCTGCCTGCATCGCTTCATCTTCGGATGCTGCTACGTCGTACTCCTGCCGCGAACCGGCGCGCGTCTGTTGCAAACGCATTTGTCGTTTCAATGTCGTTTTAGTCAGATCACGTTGAGCTTTGAGTCGATTTAAGTCGGCGCGAGCCACTTCTATCGTCTCAGGTCGAGGCCCTTTCTTCAGTTCGGCTAAAACCGCAGCAGCTTGTTTCTGCTGAGCCACCGCAGCGTTGTGCAAAGCCTCAATGGCCCTGTCGTCCTGCCGAGCCAACAATTGACCTTGCTCGACACGATCCCCTTCATCCACCATTAGCGCGTCCACCCGTTCGGAAGCTTGGAATGACAATTGGCTTTTTCGACGCGCTACCACGGTGGCCGTGTGACGCAGTGGCGTGAATGAGTCTTGTGGTGAAATGAGCTTCATCACGCCCACCTGCTGCAAGACGACATTCGAAGTTGGTCGTTGCGAGTTTGACTCGATCTCGTCCGCCGATGATGTCGCGAAATAGGTTCCCACAATTCCAACCATGCCCAACAGCAGCACACAAAGCACTATCTTCGAGTTCGAGACATTCCAGTTCGAAACACGACCGGTCGATTTTAAATTCGCTTTTTCATTCATGTCTCAGCCCCTTTTCATCAGGAAAAACGGTCTTGCGAATTTGAATGAACTTCCGTGCGTGCTCCTCTTCGGTCCAAAACGGTTTCCAACCAAAACCATCAACCGTCTTAAAACAGCCAACCCGAACGGCGCGGTGGACATCGTTGATGCCGATGTCCTTGAGCGACGGACTTGTGATGTTAATTAGGTAACTACCATAGGTCAGTGACCACAACGATAGCGCCATCTCTTCAGGTGAAATTCCTGCAGGCAACGTGAGATCGGCACTCGCAATCGCGGCGCGCACAATACCCGACACCAGCGTCATGCAACGGCCCTCTTCGGACCTCAGAAGGTTTCGCCGGGCCTCAGAACCTCGATCCCAAATCGCAGAATGCCGAACAATATTCTCGACCATGAAATATTGCGGGTAATGGACCACGTAAATTTCACAAGCGACATTGACAGCCAGCATTCGTTCTTTGGGGTTGCCTTGGCTCATTGACGCGGCGTCAAAAAGCGCCAGCCGTTTGTTGATCGCTTTCACCGCCAGCGCCAGTAAAACCTCTTCGCGATTAGGAAAGTGGTTATAGATTGTGCCCTTGGCCGTCTCGAGCTCTTCAGCCAACCGCTCCATCGACAGTTGAGAGAGTCCTTCATGGAGAAGGATTTGCCCGGCCGTTTCCAGTAAACGAGCCTCGCGCAGTTCGATTTGGTGCTTTTTTGTGGTTTTAGTTGCTTCCATAACCCAAATAATGACACGGTGTCAAAAATTAAACAGTGCTTATCTCGGTAAAAACAACAATATGAATAAATTATGACTCGAAGTCATTTTTTATCACGGGGTATTCGCACGGAAAACCTGCGTTAAGATATTTTCTTGAGATTCAACAACGCTAGGTAATTTAAGGCTTTTTATGAACGTTGCCGATTTGATCGCCCAAAAAAGAGACGGGCAAACGCTCCGCGAAAAAGATATCGAAACGCTCATTGATGGCTTCACCTCTGGTGACGTTCCCGAGTATCAAATGTCAGCCTTTGCGATGGCCGTTTTCTTCAAAGGCATGACGCCCGAAGAAACCACGTGCCTGACCAAGTCCATGATCGAGTCAGGCGAAACGCTAACATGGTCCGCCAACAAACCGTCGGTCGACAAACATTCCACCGGAGGAATCGGAGACAAGATTTCCATCCCCTTAGCCCCACTTCTGGCATGTTGCGATGTCGAAGTCCCGATGATCTCTGGCCGCGGGCTTGGAGCTACCGGTGGCACGTTAGATAAACTGGAATCCATAGCCGGATACCGCACCGATCTATCGGTCGATGAGTTTGCCAGCGTCATCAATTGGAACGGTTGCTCCATCGCATCGGCGTCGGAGAAAATCGCCCCCGCCGATCGTAAGCTATACGCGCTACGCGACGTCACTGGTACCGTTCCCTCGATCCCGTTGATCACCGCCAGCATCCTTTCTAAAAAAATCGCTGAAGGCATCGACGCTTTGATCTTGGATGTGAAATGGGGCAGCGGCGCCTTCATGCAGACACTGGACCAGGCCCGCGCATTAGCAAAATCGCTGGTCGAGGTCGGCAATCAACTCGGGGCGAAAACCAAGGCTATTATCACCGACATGAATCAACCCTTGGGCCGTATGATTGGTAACGCTGTTGAAATTGATGAAAGTGTCGACGTGCTTAAGGGCGAAGGCCCAAAAGATGTTGTCGAACTAACACTGGTATTAGGAGCCGAACTGTTGGTGCTGGCCGGTGCTCAGTCAAATGTTGATTCGGCCAAGGCAGCGCTGCAGGATAAAATTGATTCCGGAGACGGACTAAAACGTCTACGCGAGATGGTAAAAAGTCACGGAGGTGATTTAGATGCGGCGCGGGATCGAGAGCCGGCATCAGACGTCGTCGCCGACCAATCCGGCTTCGTGTCCAAGATTAACACCAAACGAATCGGTTTGGCTGTCATTGAAATGGGCGGCGGCAGGAAGAAGATGGGCGATCCCATCAACCACGCTTCGGGAGTCGAATTTTTGGTCCGCATCGGCGACAAGGTCCAGGCCGGACAACCGATTGCAAAACTGTTCTGCGAATCATCCGCCAAAGAATACGCTCGTGAATTAGTGAGTGCTTCGGTTTCAGTTTCCGATTCGCCGGTAGATGCACAAAAACTGATCGTGGAAACTGTTGGATAGAAGAAGAAAGACAAACCGAGAATGGACGCTAATAAACGCGAATAAATTTTCGTCAGCGTTTATTCGCGTCTCTTCGCGTTCATTCGCGGTTAAACAATACAACCCACTCGGCAGGACTCATCACCTCTCAATCAGGCGAACCCGTTTTGACAAAAATCACCACAGAACAAATTGATTCGATCGTTGACGCGGCGATCGCCGTGCGCGGCAATGCTTACGCTCCCTATTCCAACTTCTTGGTTGGGGCGGCGGTGCTGCTGTCCGACGGCAAAACAATCATCAGCGGCTGCAACGTGGAGAACGCATCTTACGGGCTGAGCATCTGTGCCGAACGAAACGCGATTTGCCAAGCCGTTGCTCAATTCGGCGAAAAAACCTGTATTGCTGCAATCGCCGTCGCAGCGGAACCTTTGGCCACTCCTTGTGGGGCTTGCCGCCAGTTCATCGCTGAATTCGGAGTAGACATACTGCTAATTTGCGTCGACCCAAACGACAAACAGAAACGCAATCAGTTTACCGCCGAAGACCTGTTGCCTCACGGTTTCTCCAAGGACGTTCTCGATCGTTGAGTCGCGCAGCGATGCGGGGCAAGTAACCGCACAGGCTCTACAGCAAACAAGCGTGTTACCGTGAAAACGCCCGTTTAAGTCTACCGGCAATCAAAGCTCCAATCAGCACGACAGCGATTGCGGTGCGGGGCTCGGGGACTGCTGTGGTTTCAAATTCGTTAAAGATCCTATCGATGCTGCCTTCGCCAGCGACCAGTCCATAAGTTTTGATCCGTAGGAAATCTTCAGACAAAGCTGTGGTATCGCTGTCTACGAGGGGCGAAAATCGGATATGCGGGTTGAATCATCGCAACAACAAACCACACTCTTATTGAGAACTTAAACATGAAAGGAGCCCCATGAACTGAAACGACTTACGGTAGTTGTCATCGAATCATACTAGATGTCCCTTTAGAAGCAAAAAGATTTTACGGTTCTAGGCTCGCAAATGCGCCGATTGAATTCAGCTTTTTACGATTCTCCTCTGCTCCACGCCGCTCTGCCCTTTACGCAAAAGATCTGAGAAAGCTCTTGTTCACCATTGACATTGACTAACAAAACTTCTTCGTTCAAATAAGATGGACCACAATGCGATGCTTACGCCCCGCCCCGCCCAATGCATTTTGTGATTTTGTAAACAGATCCCGAACCGGATTGCATCTATAACTTTCCCTGCGACTTTGATTCCGAAACCTGTACGGCTACCCCTTCATGCTTCTCTCAAAAATCCGACTCGGTATTTTCACTTCCTTGCTACTGTGCTGTGCCTCGGCAAACGCACAGTGGGACGCGCCATCCAACTACTACTCCAATGCTGTTGGAAACGGAGCGACATTAAAGTCCCAACTAACTTCTGCCATGTCTGCGGGGCACATTCAACGAACCTACGGTGACTTTCGTTACTCTGCTGCCATTAGCGATCAAGATCCGTCAAACAGTTCAAGAATTATCCTTGCTTACAGCGGACTATCGAACAGTTCGACGTGGGATTCAGCTGCGACGTGGAATCGCGAACATGTTTGGCCACAATCAAAACAACCAGGTTCAGCTTCCAATGGAGCCCAAGGCAACTTGGGCGATCCTCATGCGTTACGCCCATGCAAGACAAGCGTTAACTCCGATCGCGCCAACCTCCCGTTTGCGTTTGGCAACACAACGGGCTCATTTGGATTTGTCGGATCCTATTGGTTTCCGGGCCAAATGTGCCGCGGTGATATCGCGCGTTCGTTATTCTATTCTGAAACGAGATACTCCGGCCTCACGCTGGTTAATGGAAACCCATCAGGAAATCAGATGGGCGACCTTGCATCGCTTATTGAGTGGCATTTCTTAGATCCACCCGACGAGTTTGAGAGACGACGCAATCACGCGATTTATAGCCAGCAACTCAATCCACAGTATTACACCCGTAACCGAAACGCCTACGTTGATAGACCTGAATTTGTTTGGTCGATTTACATGGACCAGATGAACGACTCAACGATTACCGTTGCCGGTGGCATTAACAATGCCGATGGAAGCTCATCGCTTCAACTTGACTTCGGCTCGGCCATCGTTGGAACCAATGTTCTCACCAGCGGATCTATCACGCTGAACAAATCCGGCAACGACGGAACATATTACTCAGTTGAAGCGCTTGACGATGCACTATCTGGCGCTGAGGGCGAAAGCAACGCTTTTGCAATGAACGGTCCCGACAGCGACTCGGTTAATGTATCCCTATCCTACGACCCACAAACGGCAGACACATATAGCGGCGCGATTGTGGTCGACAATCTGGACGTTACGACGCAAGGCGGTTTGGGATCTGGAGCCAATGATGGCAATGATCTCATTACTCTCTCTCTAAACATCGTCGAACATTCAAATGCATCATTTAATGGTGGCGCTGACGTAAATCTATTGACAGTTGATCTAGGAGAAATTCCTCTAGCAGCGCCAATGACGCCAATTGACGTCTCCCTGTTTAATTTGGCATCCTCCGCAGGTGCATCGTTAACGGCAAAACTGGATCTGATCTCCGTCGCGATGACTCCGCAGAACAGTTTCTTGACGATTTCTGGATCGCCTTTTGCAGACTTGCTCGCGGATGAATCTAGCGCCTTATCGTTTGCGGGAACGCCGCAGGCATTGGGAATGGATAGCACCGAATTCGTTTTAAATTTGTCAGACGAAAACATCCTCGGTGCTCAGCCACAAACCCTGCAATTGATTGTCAATTACGATGTGGTAGACGCCTTTTTACTTGGAGATGTCAATATGGACGGAGTCGTTAACTTTTTCGACATCTCACCATTTATTGGAATTCTGAGCAATAACACCTACCTTGAAGAAGCGGATTGCAACCAAGACGGTGTCGTAAACTTTTTGGATATTTCTCCGTTCATTGGAATACTGGCTAATAATTAGTTGGACGGTGCCACACTTGATTCAAAACACTGCTTAGTTATTAAGGTGGTGATGAAACTGTGAGCGGCAAGGCGCTAGCCGCCGGTTCTACCCGCCATTCACCGGCGGCTAGCGCCCAATGGCACTTACTTTACCTCCAATCAGCCGCCAACGGAAAAGCGTCCGGTTCATTCGCGCAAACGAAAAACCGGGAGCTATCGCTCGGCGGCTGATGAGATTATCAAAAGTTTCGTCTAAAGTAAGTGCCATTGGGCTAGCGCCTTGCCGCTCACAAAAGTGACGCTGTCCAACTAGAGCTTTCCCTCAGACTGCTTTCGTCCTGACAGAACTTTTTCAACTTGATATAGATCGAGATCCCAAATGTGCAACAGCATCCTGATGCTAACTCTTTGCTTGTCAAGTTTTCTCTTTTGCCGATTGGCTCATGGGCAACTTCGGATCGTCACCTACAACACCAATACGTTTAATACCGAGGTAGGAAACTCAAACATCCGAACGGTCCGTGAGCAAGCCGACATTGTGATTGAGGCGATCGGCGAAGAAATCGTCAACGGAATCGCTCGTCCGGCAGATATTATTCTGCTTCAAGAGCAACAACAACCCGACACCACGACGCAGTATTTTCTCCAGCGCATCAACGCCATCTACCAAAGTCAGGGGATCACCTACTCACGCGGTTTTGAAGTCGGCAACACAACCTCCGGCAGTGGACTGGGAACACCCAACGAATGGGAGATTCGTCAAAGCGTCATTTACCGAACGGACTCCGTCGACCTGATCTTCGAGACTTCCTTTGGTAACCTCTCGGGCGGCTTGGTGTCTCAGCCTCGAGAAACCTTGCTTCATCAATTCCGGCCGATTGGATTCGATTCCAGTTCTGATCTGTATATCTTTAACTGCCACTTTGAAGCCGGTGACCAAGACGAAGACATGGCGGGGCGCGAAACCGAAGCCGACCAGATCCGCGTTTACATTGACAACAACAATCTGGGCAGCAGCAACGTCATCGTCGCTGGCGACCTTAATGTTTCCAACAACTTCGAATTCTCCTCCGCTGGTTTTGGTCAGTCCGCACTGGAGATACTTGCGGCCGCTGGCGACGGGCGAGTTTTAGATCCTTTGTTTCCCAATGGCGAAGTCGTCAATTTTAGTATCCTTGATTCCGGCGTCACCAACACGCCCTTCGGAGTTGATTTAGCTCCTCTATTGACGCAAAGCCCGTCTTTCGCAGGTGGCGCGCTGACCGGCGGCGGAATCGATGATCGCTTCGATTTTCTTTTGCAAAGCGACGAACTGCTTGATGGGAGTGGCCTCGCTTCGATCCCCGGTTCGTTACGTGCGTTTGGAAACAACGGTTCCACGCTCAATACCGAAATCAATGATGGAAACACGATTACGATCAATGGACTGACCTCTTTTTCAACCAGCCAGGTGCTCAATGCCCTCGCGGCGGCCAGCGATCACTTACCTGTGGTGGAAGACTTTCAGCTTCCCCCATCGCTCTTAGTTGGGCTGCTGACCAATGTCCCCGCTGAAATTGTTATCGGTGAAGTCTTTGCAGTCGAACTACTGGTCAGCAACGGCACTAGCGTCCCGAACTCCTCATGTGCTGACCAGCTGGATTTTATGGTATTCACTTCGGGCGATGTGTTTGGCTCGTTTTCCGGATCCGATTTGGCGGCGGGCGATCAAGTCAGCGTGTTCTTGACGCTGGACACATCTCAGCTTGGTCTTCAAGAAGGACAGATTTCAGTCGTCAGCAACGGTGCGGGGGCGTCGTGCAATGGTTCGGTGCAAATCGACGTGTCCTTTAACGTTGTTGATGCCATCTCCCCGCCCATGGCCGCCTTGAGCAGCGTATTTTCAGCTCAGGTAGAGGAAGATGAAGTTGACGCCAATGGCGGAGCAGTCGACACCGCATTCTTCAATGTACAGGGCGACGATGACGCGTTCACCGTCTACTCGCTGGCCGACTTCGACACCAGCTTAATCGGTGAAGTCGCGGCCATCACCAGCCTCTCGATAGAGTTGACTCAGTCGAACGCTTTCTTCAGCGCCGCAGGCGGCCTAGAGTTCTTCCTCGCCTCTGACACGCGATCCGTCGGAGTAACAGACAATGCACGTTTCATCTCAGCTCAATCTGGTGGCGGAGCAAACACGGGCGAAGCGGTTGTTGGAAATGCGTTCGGCACGCTTTATCCATTGGGTACCGGGATGTACACAGAGGCAGCCACCGGAGATGTCGATACGATTGAGCTTTCACTCGACGCTGCGGGAGAAGCGTTTGCGATCTCACAAATTAACAGCGGAGGGTTGCTTCGCATTATCGCAACACCCTCAGACGCAAATGTCCAAGCGACCTACAGCGGTGCGGGCAGTGTTCTTAATCCTCCATCACCTCCGATACTCAACATTAGCGCGACGACCGGCGGGGTGATTCTGGGAGATGTCAACTTGGACGGTGCGGTTACCTTCTTGGACATCGCACCTTTCATTGCGATTCTCTCACGCAATAGATTTCGAGCCGAAGCAGATATCGATCTCGATGGTCAGGTCACCTTCCTTGATATCCAACCATTCATTGACATTTTAGCCGGTCAATAAACTAAACCGAAACACGTCGCCTTAGTAAAGCGGTACCAACGCCGTAGTAACTTTGGCGAAGCGGCGAGTGATCAAACGTCGTTGGGGCGTAGGAATTGATAAAGCCAATCATGGTGTAAAGTTTCAATTGCGGGTGCGCACTGAGTTTAACGACACGCCGGCAGACAATCGTGTTTTGCAGGGGTGAAACACCGACGTCTGCGGGCGGATAATTTAAAACTGGCATACACTTACAAGCGAAACTTTGCTTCGCAGATCTTTTAAGGCACAAAAGCGGAGGCAACGAAGTGTCCAATTCCACTGCCTTGAGATGTCGACTGCCCAAGGAATGCGCAGCTCTGCGTTACCCTAAAACGCATTTTTGAATTCTTAAAATTTCCTAACGTTTGACAAGTTGTTCTCACTAACAAACCCGTGGTAGATCACAGCGTCACGATTCCCACCCTTGGGGACAGCGAAGGTATACCGCCGGAGAAAAACACTTGTGAATCGCGCTTGGATGCGATAGAACAAATCTGTCTTTTTAACGTTCAAACCATCTCGCCAAAGCGTTTCGGGCCGGGTGGCAACAGTTGTTGGAACTAAAATTTTTTGACGCGTACCCACCTATACCTGACGGCTGGCACACTAAATTGTTGCGCTAAAAACTTCTACACTTAATTGATTGGACATTCACTATGAAAACACTACTCTCATCCTTCGCAACAGTTGCGCTGCTCATTTTTTCAACAGCAGTTGCCAACGGACAGATAGTCTTTACTGACACTTTTGACGCTGCCCCAACCAACGGTGCTACACGTGTTCTGAGCATCGACAACAGCGCGACCAACGGTCAGTTCCCAAGCAGTATCTTCGACGTGTTTGGAATTGTTGATCGAAATGTCAACTTCGACTTTGCTGACGACTCGGTGATCAATAACTCTGATGCAGATCCTGCTAACGATGATTCGTTTGGATTGGTCAAGCCAGAGAAAATAGATATGTTTTTGGGCTTCGCCGACACCGACAATGGCGACAATCCCAACGGCGGTGACGTCAGCGTAACTTGGACCGTTGCGACCGCAGGCGCGACCGGGCTCAACCTGTCATTCGACATCGCAGCCATGGGTGATTTCGAATCCACTGACACGCTAACATTCACCGCTTCCTTCGACGGCGGTGCAGAGGAGACGCTTGTAACTAGTACTTTCATCGACACACCGGATACCGAAACATTCACTTACACATTAGATGACGGATCCCTAGCCACCCCGTTTAATAGTGATGACACGAACATCAAAGACCCTTTCGTGATCGACGGGCAAACGGTTATCAACGAATTTCAGACCTTTAGTTTTCCAATCACAGCAACCGGTTCTCAACTAACACTGACGCTTAATTACAACACCAACGGAGGCCCCGAACCGATGGCGATCGACAATGTGTCCGTGACATCTGGCGTTGTTGTTAGTGTGCTTAAGGGAGATGTCGACTTGAACGGTACAGTCAACTTTTTAGACATCCAACCGTTCATTGGCGTTCTATCAAGTAATGGTTCTCAAGCCGAAGCGGATTGCAATTGCGACGGCTCGGTAACTTTCTTAGACATCCAAGCATTTATCGACATTTTGGCCGGTAACTAATTCGGATTTTATAGGTGTTGGGACACTCAGCACGTAGTGATTTCCCCACGTGGCGCAGGCTAACAGCCTGCACCACGAATTTTACATTTTGCAGTTTATCGATACTATTTGAGTCTGGCAACCGCCCATACGAATGCTCTAATAAAGTGGGGTCACCAACGTATGCTGTTGGTTCTTCCAGATTCAGTTTTTTTATCGGAGTGTGGTTGTCCCGCCGTGGGTTGTTCTTCTCAAGTCGAATCTGCAGAATTTTCATAGATAGTTTCTTGGAGTAGTTATGTATCTCAAATCCACGGGTTCTCAGAACCTTTCGCCTCTACGGCGTAAACGAGGTAAGGCGTTTACGCTTGTTGAACTTTTGGTTGTGATTGCAATTATTGGAATTCTAATCGGCATGCTGTTGCCGGCCGTCCAGCAAGTCCGAGAAGCCGCCCGACGAATTCAGTGTGGTAACAATATGCGACAGTGTGCTCTTGCATGTCTCAATTACGAGAGCGCTAATATGAGATTTCCACCGGGACTTAATGTCCCAGTTCGTGAGGGAGGATCCGGTGGAGCATTGCGACCATCCTACGTCGACGCAAACGGCAACAATCCATCTGAGCCGCGAAGTGGGCAATTTGGCTCGTGGATGGTGTGGATCATGCCTTTTATCGAGGGCAACAACATATTCAATCAACTTGATACATCGGTTCGACAATGGGAAAACTTCGATTCTCCAGACGATCCCGGAGCTCAATCGTTCCCCAGTTACCTTTGCCCTTCCGATTTTGGTGAGACAGTATTTATATTTCCAGGAGGTAACTTTCCCGACTCTCACATAGCCGTTAACAGCTATTTTGGGAGCGCTGGCCAACGTGGTTGGTTTTATCGTAGCACTGGCCCTGGCACTGGGCGAACCTCGGACGGGATACTTTGCTACAACTCAAAAACCACCTTTGCAAACATTGCTGATGGTTCGACAAATACATTCCTAATTGGGGAACGGTATTCGTTTGACCCGAATTTCGAAAATTTTGAGCGACAACGAGGTTGGTGCTGGTCTGATCGCAATTCTGGTCGAAATTGTATAATTGGAATGTCGGCTCCGTTGAATTTTCAGGTTCCCGAAAGTACGCCCGTGAGTGCCAGTGGTACTCCGTTTTCAGTCGGAAACATCAAGTTAGATTCTTTCAGCAGCGGTCACCCAGGCGGGGCTAATTTTTCAATGGGGGATGGCTCTGTACATTTCATTAGCGACGGTGGTACAGGACAACTCGAGCTCCTTTTACAATTAGCCGTGATTAACGACGGGGAAGTAGTGAATGTCAAAGAACTATAGTGCTCTGATGACCAGATCTACCTTAATAAAAGCGATCTGCATCTTCAATATGTTCATCTTGTTTACGACAAGCGTTGGTTGCGACAACGGACCGAGTTTCGTTTCTGAAGTGACTGGCACAGTGACGATCGATGGCAAGCCATTTCCAAAGGTAAAAGTTACTTTCGTCCCCCAAATCAATATCGAAGGTAATTTTATGCCCACGGCTGTTACCGATGAGACTGGCAATTTTAGTTTGTCAATGCTGGGGGGCGAAGCAGGTTGCCCCGCAGTTGAATGTAAAGTTATAGTCACTGAACCTTCTCCTCCTAGTGAGATTCAGGAGAACATGATGGCTGAAAACCCTGACGATAGGATGCTAAAAAAATATCTAAGATCGCTCAAACATCGACCGATTCCCGAAAATTATACGCTTCTTAAATTTACGCCGTTTGTATTTGAAGTGAGCGATGACAATCATGTGTTTGATTTGGAATTGGAACGTTGAGGTCACATTGGACGGGGATAAAGGTGGGGAGGAAGTCTTTTCGGCCATTGATTCGAGTCGTATCATACGGGATGCTTCTTTCTTAAATGGAACGCTTGGCATAGGTGCGCTTAAAAGTCCACCTTCTGCTCTCTATTATCGCCTTCGCCTCCCAACGCCTTTGCATGTTGAAGCTATTTCCGAGCTCGCTAAACAACTCCGACTCGGACGAGTATGACGCTTGATGTGACGCTAACAATTGTGCCCACCCTTTGATAGCCATCTCAGCAGATTCCACAGGTACCCTCTCACAGCGAAGCGTCTGCCGGGTCAAACGATAACGCTTCTTACCTAAATAAACGAAGCCGTGAAATCGTTACGACCCACAAACGCTTCGTAGCAATCTCAGTGTCCGTTATCCGAAAACTCCCTTCTTGGGCCTATTTGAATAGTAGGTTTTTACGTCTTGTATCCCGTTGTGTCGGGAGCCAATGCGCGTAATTAACCTTTGATGGCTGCCCTGAACGGGTCGTTTTCGGATGCTTCCCAGCCCAGAATCCAATTTTTGCATCGATAGCAACGGCGTCGGTGAATCCAATGCGCTTCTGCAGACACAGTGCGCAGTTTCTGAAGCTTCCACCGAAGTAAACCGCGCAGTCCCATTGCCGCCATCGGCTTCGACCCATATACGGAAGTTCACGCTCAACCAGGAAGGCGCCGACGCCTCCAACACTGTGGAACTGGGTTTCGAAAAACGCAATCGTGAATTTGCAGTCGGTCGGCATTGCGCCCAAGCAGCACTGCAACAATTCGGCATCACCGCTGATGTGCCGGTCGATGTCGATCGAAAACCTGTCTGGCCCGCCGGCATCGCCGGTTCCATCTCACACAGCCACCACTACGCGTGGGCGACCGTCTTAAAACAGGATGCGGTACTTAAAAGCATTGGCATCGATACCGAAATCATCGTCGATGACGCGACTCTCGGTCAGGTTGTCAACGAGATCACAACCGAAGCCGAACAAGCACGACTCTCGGACATCCACTCCGATCATCGCACAGCCTTCACGATTCTATTTTCTGCCAAAGAGAGCATTTACAAATGCTTGTACCCAATGAACCAGCAGTTCTTCGGCTTTCACGATGTTGAACTCATTGCGGCGACTGACCAAACCGTCACCTTCGCGCAGCAACCCTCCAATCCCAACTATTCAATTGCCCCCCGGCAATTGACGGCGCATTACACCATTCACCAAAACGATGTCTTCTCTGCGATTTGGATCTAACGATGAGTCTCTTCAAGAAAAAATTCAACAACAACGTGGCGGATTATCCGACCAGCGTAACGCTGCAAGAGATGATTTCAGCTACCGTAGCAAAGCATCCCTCCAATGTCGCAAGCGTCTACCAAGACGATTCTATTTCCTATCGTCAATTGGAACAGCGGTCCAATCAACTGGCGCACTACCTAATTGCCCAGGGCGTTGAAGCAGGAACGTTAGTAGGCCTTTGCTGCGACCGGAACATTGACGTCGCGGTGATGATTCTTGGGATCCTGAAAACCGGAGCCGGTTACGTCCCCTTGGATCCTGAATACCCGTTAGATCGTATTCAGTTCATGGCCACCGACAGCCAATTAGCGTTCATCGTCGGACATGAGGCCCACCGCGACTTAATTCAGACGCTGGGCCCCGAGTTCTTACTGACCGATGCAGAAACCGACAAAATCCAAAGCTGTAAATCGACGGATCCAAAGATTTCGGTCGACCCCGATAAAAGCATCGCCTACGTCATCTACACGTCGGGTTCTACCGGCCGACCGAAAGGCTGCTTGGTTCCGCACGCACCGGCGGTCAACCAAACGTTCGCAATGGGCGACCGTTTGAAGTTCAGCCAGAGTGATAGTTTGCTGGCAACAACAACGTTAGCATTCGATTTTTCCATCATGGAACTATTCGTTCCGCTGCTGCACGGCGGAACGTTGGTGATCGCCGATCGCCAAACGGCCAAGGACAACGATGCATTGGTCGCCGCGATCGAAAAATACAACGTCACCTTCATGCAAGGCACTCCCGCGATGTGGCGGTTGATCTGCCAAACAGATTTTGCCGGTGGCCCGCACATGACATTTGTCGCCGGTGGTGAAGCACTTCCACGCGACCTTCTTCAACCCATGCTCGATCGCTGCGGACGGTTGTTTAATCTCTACGGCCCGACTGAAACCTGCGTGGGTTCGAACATGGGCCAGATCAAAACGGCCCAAGATCGCATTACCGTCGGACCGACTTTCAATAACTACAACGTCTACATCGTCGATGACGCGGGTAAGCAATGCCCACCGGAAACTGATGGTGAAGTCTGGATTGGCGGCGCTGGAGTCGCCGCCGGCTACCAAAATCGTCCCGAATTAACGGCCGAAAAGTTTGTTACCTTCGCCGGCGAACGCGTCTACCGCAGCGGCGACCTCGGCCGGATGACCAAAGACGGTTTGCTGGAAATCGTTGGACGGATCGACAACCAAGTCAAAATCGCCGGGCACCGAATCGAACTCGAAGAGATCGACGCCGAAATGGCCAGCTGCGAAAACGTGCGGCTCGCCGCTACGGTTGTCCAAGAACTATCGGCCGGCGACGTTCGTTTGATCGGTTACGTCATCGCCGAAGACAGTTCAACCGTCGATCTAGGCCAGATTCGTAGCGCGATTTCCAAAACGCTGCCCGAGTATATGGTGCCGGCGTTGTTGACCGAGGTCAGCGAATTCCCGTACACGCCCAGCGGAAAACTTGATCGCAATTCGTTCCCGGACCCATCGTCGGATCGGCCCGATTTGCCAACAGCCTACGCCGCACCAAAATCAGAAGACGAAAAAGCACTTTGCCAAATTTTCGGCGAAGTATTGGCCATCAATCGTGTCGGGCTCAACGATAACTTTTTCGAAATGGGTGGCAACTCGATTCGCGCTATCAAAGTTGTCTCAATCGCCAATGAAAAAATGGACCTAGGCTTAACCGCCGCTCAGTTCTACGATGCTCCGTCGGTTGCTCAGATACTCTCAAGCAAACAAGACGCGGGAAAGTTCGCCGCCAAGGCACGCGTTAACCGCAACCGCGATGAAAAACAGTCCGATCAGTTCGCAATCATCGGACTGGCGGCGCGGCTTCCGGGCGCAGACAGCGTCCAGCAGTTCTGGGCTAATTTGCTCGCGGGGGAAGAGTCAATTCGCTTCTTCAAGCCCGAAGAGCTCGACCCGTTGGTGCCGCAATCGGTACATGAAGCGGAAAATTACGTTCCAGCGCGTGGAATCATTGAAGACGCCGATCACTTCGACGCACGGTTCTTTGGCATCACGCCGCGCGAGGCCGAAATGATCGACCCACAGCAACGCATCATGCTCGAAACGGCATGGACAGCCCTAGAAGACGCGGCCTGCGTACCGGATACCTTCGCAGGTAAAATCGGTATCTGGGCAGGGACTTACGCGACCAGTTACTATTCGCAAATCCTACTCCGTAACCCCGATGCCATCGCCAGGTTCGGTGAATTCCCTACGCTGGTTGCCAACGAGAAAGATTTCATCGCAACGCGTGTGGCCCATCGTCTGAACTTAACCGGACCCGCGATCAACGTGAACACGGCGTGCAGTACGTCACTGGTCGCCATCATCCAGGCGTGTACATCGCTATCGGCCGGACATTGCGATGCTGCGATCGCCGGTGGGACGTCGGTCCAATTCCCACAGAACCAGGGACATCTTCATCAAGAAGGAAACATCTTCACGCCCGACGGACATTGTCGCCCCTTCGATGCCAGTGCCGCTGGAACGTTGTTCAGCGATGGTGCCGGCGCGGTTGTCATCAAACGATTGGACGACGCGGTAGCGCAGGGTGACCATATTTATGCGGTCATCCGCGGATACGGAATCAATAATGACGGCGGCGAAAAGGCCAGCTTCTCCGCGCCCAGCATCGAAGGGCAAGCCGGCGCGATCGCGATGGCGCTGGATCATGCGGACGTTGACGTCGAAAGTATCGGATACATCGAAGCCCACGGCACAGCGACCTTGATCGGCGATCCGATCGAAGTTTCAGCGTTAAAGAAAGTCTTTGCGGCGCGAACCGACAAGAAACAATTTTGCAAAATCGGATCAGCAAAAAGTAACGTCGGCCATACGGTCGCTGCGGCAGGAGTGACGGGATTGATTAAGACCGTTCTTTCGTTGCACCATGAGCAAATCCCAAAGACGTTGCACTTTGAGAATCCCAACCCACAAATTGATTTCGCCAACAGCCCATTCTCGGTCACCGATCACCGCACAGAGTGGCCAAGAACCGAGACACCTCGGCGGGCAGGCGTGAGTGCTTTTGGTGTTGGCGGAACAAACGCACACATTGTTTTGGAAGAAGCCCCGCTTCGTGCTGCGAAAACTGCTGAGCCGCAAGGCGCTAGCCGCGGGTGCGTATCGCAGGAAGACACATCGGGTAAGGGTGCGGGCGACGAACCGGCGGCTAGCGCCTTGCCGCTCTTCGGTGCGGCGGCTGATACTCGGCAGCCGGTTCAGATCTTTCCCGTTAGCGCGAAAACAAAAACAGCACTTCCAAGCCGTATGGTTCAGATCACGGGCGTGCTTACTCCGGATCACGACATGCACGATGTCGCGACGACGCTTCAGCAAGGCCGCGCCGCCCAGATGTTTCGAGGATTCGTTGTCGCTCAAACGGCAAAGGAAGCCGCCGAAAAGTTTGCCAAAGGAAAAATGCCTGACGTGATGACCGGCAAAGCCGGAAACAGCGGACGGGAAATTGTGTTCATGTTCCCTGGCCAAGGCGCTCAATACGTGCGGATGGGACAGAACCTTTACCAACACAATGTCGTCTTTAAAACGGCACTCGATCGGTGCAGCGACATTCTCACACCGCTGCTCAAACGAGACCTACGCGATGTACTGTTCCCTGAAGAGGGTGGCGAAGAGGCATCCAAAGAAATCCTTAAGAACACGCGATTCACTCAACCCGCGCTTTTCGCCTTAGGATATTCGCTGGCCCAAGTATGGATGGACTGGGGCGTTACTCCAAATCGTCTGATGGGTCATTCCATCGGCGAATTCGCAGCGGCCTGCGTTGCCGGCGTCTTCTCTCTCGAAGACGGGCTAAAGATGATCGCCAAACGTGGCGAACTCATGGAAGCCCTTCCCGGTGGCAGCATGGCCAGCGTTCGCAAAAGTGGGCGAGAAGTCGAAGCACTCATCAGTGGTGACATCGCCGTTGCGGCATACAACGGACCTGAACTATGTGCTGTGGCCGGTCCTGATGATCAAGTCGCCGCTTTTGTAGAAAAATTAGAATCGCAAGACATCGCCTGCCGCGCCCTTCATACCTCTCATGCATTTCACAGCTCGATGATGGACTCGATCGTCCAGCCGTTTGAAACGTTCATTGAGAACATCGACCTACATCCGCCCCAATTGCCAATCGTTTCAACCGTCACCGGCAAAGCCATGACCGACGAAGATGCTACGTCGGCGATGTACTGGGCCGAACATTTACGCCGCCCCGTGCGTTTCTCGGATGCGGTGGAGGTGATGTGGGAGCAAGACGATACCCGAATCCTAATCGAACTGGGACCGCGTAAGACGTTGGCAACTTTGGCGATGCAGCATGCGGCGGATCGAAAGAAGCAAACCGCTATCCCGTCGCTCTCCAGCCACGCCGACGACAACGAAGAATTCAAAGCCATGTTGACCGCCGCCGGATCGCTATGGTTGGCTGGCGTCAATATTGCTTGGGCTCGTCTAACGATTGGGCAGGGGCGAAAGATCCCCTTGCCCACATATCGGTTTGAACGCAAGAAATTCTTCGTCCAGCCGATGCTCACGATACCGCATCAAATACCACCAGATCAATTACAGCCTGACATCCAACCAAACCAACCAGAACCAACTATTCAACAATCCCTACCGAATCAAATTCCTGTTACGAAAGCGAAACCAATGAACGACCGTCTACCGAACATCACCGAAGCGATCTACGAAGTCTTTGAAAACACTTCCGGTTATGACTTGACCGAATTCGATGGGGACACAACCTTCTTCGAGATGGGTTTGGATTCATTAGTGCTGACTCAGACCGCGACGGCGCTGAAGAAGGAATTTGCTGTCGCCATTACTTTCCGGCAGTTGCTGGAGCAAGTCCCGACGGTTGATTCTTTGGCTAAGTTTCTCGATACGGAGGCTCCCGCCGATAAATTTGCCTCGACAGGTTCTTCGGAAGCCGTCATCGACACACCGATGGTCGCACCAACGTCGGTGGTGGAAACCGAATCGTCGATTGACGCTGCACCAATGCAGCAGATCGCTGCGACGCCGCAACCAGTTCAACCTGCGGCGATGGCTCCAGTAGTATTTCAAGCTGGCCCGATGTCCGCTGACGCGAACCTTCAGGCCGTCATACAAAACCAACTGCAACTTATGTCTGCCCAGCTGCAGCTACTAGGAGGAGCGACTCCCGTTATGGCCGCTTCGCAACCTGAGCCACAAAACGCTGGCCGCAGGTGCACTGCCTCGAAAGCGGCGGCACCCGTTGAGGCCAACGAATCGCCGTCGAGCGCCGTGCCGCTGACTGCAACTGCCGTCAGCGCCGATGATGCTGGCGAAGCAAAAAAGAAAGCCTTTGGAGCCGCCGCGCGAGTCACGTTGTCGGCGGAAACATTGACGGACCTTCAGGAAAAAGCGCTCAAAGAACTCATCCGCTTACAATGTGAAGCAATGCCCAAAAGCAAATCCTTCGCTCAAGAGCACCGTAAATATCTGGCCGACCCGCGTACGGTCTCAGGCTTCCGTCCCGATCTCAAGGAACTCGTCTTCCCAGTCGTCGTTGACCGCACAAAGGGCGTCAACTTATGGGATTTGGACGACAATAAATACATCGACTTCACCTGTGGATTTGGCAGTAATTTCCTTGGCCACGTTCCTGACTTTGTGGTCGACGCGGTCACTGATCAATTGCGTACCGACTACTCGATCGGCCCCCAAACACCACTGGCCGGCGAAGTCGCCAAACTGATCCACGAACTTACCGGCAACGAACGAACTGCCTTTGCCAGCACCGGCTCCGAAGCCGTCATGTGCTGCACCCGTTTGGCGCGAACGTACACCGGCAAAGATTTGATTGTTTACTTCAGCGATGATTATCACGGAATTTTGGACGAAGTCATCGTGCGTGGAAACAAAAAGGGAAAGAGTTTCCCTGCCGCGACAGGCATCCCTAAAAGCCACGTTGAAAACGCACTGATTCTCCCTTGGGCCGATCCAAAATCATTGGACATCATCCGCGACCGAATCGATGAATTAGCGGGCATCTGTTTGGAACCCGTTCAAGGCCGACGTCCGGAATGCCAGCCGAAGGAATTCATCCAAGCGCTGCGTGATATCACCGAAGACGTTGACACCGCGTTGATCTTCGACGAAGTCATCACCGGATTCCGCATCGCGCCCGGTGGAGCCCAAGAGTTCTACGGCATCCGCGCCGACCTATGCAGCTACGGCAAAGTTTGCGGTGGCGGTTTGCCGATCGGTTTAATCAGCGGTAAAGCAAAATACATGGATGGATTAGACGGTGGTTTTTGGGAATTCGGTGATGATTCGCGTCCCGAAGCGGGCATGACCTACTTTGCCGGCACCTTCCTGCGTCACCCGCCAGCACTGCGGGCCAGCAAAGCAATCTTGACTTATATCAAAGAGCAAGGCCAACCGCTTTACGATCGTATCAATGCGTTAGGCGACTACGCAACGGAGCAACTCAACGCAATGTTTCAGCGGATGGACGTTCCAATGGAATGCGGCAACTTCGGCACGCTGTTTAAGATTCAAATTAAAGAAGAATTAAACTACAGTGAATTGATCTTCAGCGGTTTACGTCGTCGAGGCATGTTCATGTGGGATCATCGCCCGAACCTGATGACGACGCAACACACCCACGCCGACGTGGATGCGATGGTCAGCGCTTTTGAAGAAACGTTGTGTGAACTGCAACCGTTGGGCTTCGTGCCGGGTGAGGGATACAAGAATGCCAAACCCGCCTTTAACGCCGACCGACCGCCGCAAGCGGATGCCAAAATTGGAAAAGACCGTTCCGGCAACCAAGCTTGGTTTGTTCCAGACATGGGCAACCCCGGCCAATTCACTCAGGTCAGCCAAAGCAATGTAATGTAGCAATCCAACGGTAGCGGAGTAACGCAAGTTGCTCGGTTTCGCCTCTGCAAAACTAAGGCCAACCGCAGTGCTCACGCCCTACCGCGACTCTAACGCGCGCTGCCAGCCCGCAAGCCGCCCAATCAACGCCCCCTCCAAAATAGATAGACTCATCATGTCAACTAATTCATCAACATCTTCAATTAACAATTCAACAATCGCCCCGGTGATCATTGGATCTGATTCGAACATTGAAAAAGTGTTCCCCGCCACCGACGCGCAAATCGAAGTTTGGCTCGGCAGCCAACAAGGCATCGACGCTTCGTGTTCCTTCAATGAAATTGCCACCGTCGTGTTCGAAGGCGAATTGGATTACAGCAAACTTCAGATTGCCATCGCCAAAACGGTCCAGCGTAACGATGCACTGCGTAGCGTTTTCTCACGTGACGGCAGTAGCGTGCGGGTGATGAATGAATTGCAACTGAACTGCAAATTCGAAGATTGGAGCCACGAAAACGATCTCAATTTCGCCCGCCGCCAAAACGACTTAATCATCGAACAAGGCAATATGCCTTTCGATCTTGAGCATGGTCCTTTGGCGCGGCTGATCGTGCAGAAATCAAGCGATCAACGGCATTTCCTGACGGTCAACGCGCATCACATTTTGCTCGACGGCTGGTCGTTGGCCGTTTTGCTGCGTGATCTGGGATATTTTTACGATGTCCAAAACGGAGTCGACCGCGATCCGCTGCCACCGGCGATCAGCTACGAAGCATTTTCTTCAGCGATGACCGAATATTATAACAGCGCCCAACGCACAGCGGATCAGGAGTACTGGACCGACAAATTTTCAGATTCGATTCCTGTGCTCGACCTTCCCATCGTCGATCGACGCCCGATCGTGAAGACGTTTGCCGCCGGTCGTCACGATCATGTTTTGGGTGTGGATTTGGTGCAACGATTGAAGAAATTGGGCGCGCAATCGGGATGCAGTTTATTCAATACGATGCTGGCCACGTTTCAGGCCTACATCAGCCGCATCTCTGGTGCCAGCGATTTTTCTCTTGGCATTCCGACATCCGGACAGGCCACGATGGACTTCCCTGATCTGCTGGGGATGTGCGTCAACACGATCCCACTCCGTTCAACGGTCGATTGCAACCTTCCCTTCGACGACTATATGAAACAGTCTCGCAACGAACTGCTGGACGCGCTGGAACACCAGCGGTTGTCATTTGCATCGTTGCTACGGATCGTCGCGCCGCCTCGTGATCCGGGTCGATCGCCTATCGTCAGCGTCTCATTTAATTTGGATCCTGAACTGGACATGAGCGAAATGGGTTTCGAAGGCATCGACCTCAAGGTCATCATTGAACCGCGCGCCTATGAAAACTTCGAATGGTTCGTCAACGGCGTGATTCAAAAAGATCGCTCCGTCGAACTACAAGTCCAATACAACACAGATCTGTTCTCTGAGCAAAGAATGGCCGATATTTTTGATGGTTTCGAGCGTTTCGTGGCTGAGATTGCGGATAACCCCGAGGGCAAGATCAACAGCTTCAACGCCGTCAATGTGCGCCAACAAAAGAAATTGGCCGTCGATTGGAACGCGACACAGCTGGAGTACCCGTCGGATTCGACGCTGCATCAGCAATTTTCGCTGCAAGCATCTTATTCGCCAAATGAAACGTGCGTGCGTTTTGACGAAATTGAGTTTACTTACGCTCAAGTCGATCAGCGCTCCAATCAAATCGCCGCTTACCTCATTGAACAAGGCATCGGCGAAGGCGATCTTGTCGGCATCTGTGTCCGTCGATCGGCAGACATGCTGGTTCAACTGTTTGGGATTCTCAAAACGGGCGCGGGCTATGTTCCCCTGGATCCGGACTACCCCACCGATCGCTTGCAGTACATGTGCGAACATTCGGGTTTGAAATTGGTCGTGACGGAGCAATCGCTGGCTGAGACCGTCGCCGAATTTGACAAACCATGCATCGAAATCGACAGCGTGTCGGCTGATATTGATGCGCAATCAACCCAATGCCCACCACAATCGGCTCAACCGTCAAGTGTTTGCTATGTGATTTACACGTCCGGTTCTACTGGTAAGCCCAAGGGCGTTCGTGTCCCGCATGGGGCGGTGCTAAATTTCCTTCATAGCATGAAAGCGGAACCGGGCTTCAACGCCGGTGATTCCGTTTTAGCCGTCACGACGCTATCGTTTGACATCGCTGTGCTGGAACTGTTTTTGCCAACCTTGTTCGGCGGTACGGTCGTCGTTGCCGATCACCGAATCACGGCTGACGGAATCGAGATGGGCAAAGCGATTGAGCAATACGACATAGGGCTGATGCAAGCGACTCCGGCGACGTGGCGGTTGCTGTTGGCGGCGAATTGGAGCGGCAAAGAGGATCTGAAAGTCCTTTGCGGTGGTGAACCGATGCCGGTAGACCTCGTTGCTCCACTGCTTCAGCGGTGCGATCAGTTGTGGAACATGTACGGACCCACAGAGACCACCGTTTGGTCGACCGTTTCCCAGATCACGTCCGCCGATGACCCGATCTTAATTGGCCGACCGATTGGCAACACTCAAATCTATCTGTTGGATGCTCAAGGCAATCCGGTTCCTGTCGGCAGTGAAGGAGAAATATTCATCGGCGGTGCTGGCGTAACATTGGGATACTTAAACAAACCCGAACACACCGCCGAACGTTTTGTGGACCACCGCTGGTTCAATCCCTTCTCCGACTATGTCAGTGATAAAATTTACAAAACGGGCGACATCGGTCGTTACCTCGAAGACGGCAATATCGAATTCCTGCGTCGTAATGACAAACAGGTGAAGGTGCGTGGTTTCCGTATTGAACTGGGCGAGATTGAATCCGTTTTGAAAAACCACGCCGCTGTTGAACAGGGCGTCGTCATCGTTCGAGAAGATTCCGTTGGCGACGCGCGATT
>ENA-ORXT01000770-ORXT01000770.1-marine-metagenome-genome-assembly--contig:-NODE-770-length-48058-cov-180.646256_pt1 | contig 48058 bp, 42 predicted proteins | sample MGYA00237868_ERZ511482 | MGnify/ENA metagenome assembly ERZ511482
AGTGTCTCTTGCACATTATGATCAGTAATCAGAATGCCAATATTTCTGAGCTTAAGCTTCTCTACGACAGACTGTATGTCTTCTACAGCTATAGGGTCTATACCTGCGAATGGCTCATCTAGTAAAATAAACTTTGGGTCAGTCGCTAAGGCCCTGGCTATTTCAGTCCTTCTCCGCTCACCACCTGACAGTGAATCACCAGCATTCTTCCTGACCTTATCTAAGCCAAACTCCTCAATCAAAGTCTCTAATCGCTCTTTCTGAGCCTCATGACTCAGCTTAGTCATTTCGAGTACAGCTAAGATATTATCCTCCACACTAAGCTTTCTGAATACGGATGCTTCTTGCGGCAGATAGCCGACGCCTCGCTTTGCTCGTTTAAACATGGGTAGGTGTGTGATCTCCTGATCATCCAGATAGACAGAGCCTCTATTTGGCTTGATGAAGCCAACCGTCATGTAGAATGTCGTAGTCTTACCCGCCCCGTTAGGGCCTAATAATCCTACGATCTCCCCTTGACTGACTTCTATCGAGACAGATTTCACGACCTCACGTTTACCATATATTTTGACTAAGTTTTTAGTCCAGAGTTTCATTGATTACTGCTTCAAATGGTTAATATTTGCAACGAATCTGCCTGCCTTTGGATTTATTTGAGTGAAAATAAAAGAAATTCATCAGGCAGGATGACTATCTGATCATTTGATCTATCATCATTTCCTTACGTATCGTAATTCTCCACGTTACCCACCTTTCATAAATCCATAAAATGTGGCATCGATTTCCCAGCTTGATTTGACTGCCTCGGTATTTACCTTGATGATCTCTTCTGAGAATTCTTTAGACAAATATACACCAGGATCCCATCTTCCATTCTTATTTCGATCTTCGATGAATTCAAAACTGTATTCTCCTGGTAACAATTGTGTAAATGACAAAATACCATTTTTACTATTCTGAATGATCTGCTTTGAGATGGTTGTCTCTTTCTGTTTTAGGTATATGACATAATCGATCTCGGTATCTAGAGAATCATACTTTAACGTGATAGAACCATAATTATCTAGATTATTAATTGTAAAGCTGACTGAAATACTATCATTTACCAGACCATGTATACTCTCTACAGCTGCACTATCTAAAACAATAGTATAGAAGGAGTCCTGCCTAAAATCATAGCTCATTCTGATTTTACTTTGATTGATAGAATCTACCTTAAGCGCTATGGTTTCTCCATTAATTGAATCCTTATATATTTTTACTGCTGATTCGTTTATTCCTTTCAGAGGATAATTAAACTGTAAGACAAAGTCAGTATCTGGTCTCAGTCTATCCTTAGCTTCCAGATTGTTTCGAAGTATTTCGAGTTGATTCTCTTTGATATATGTCGCTCTTGATAGTTTTCTGACGCTTATGGTATCACTGATGAAAGTGCTATCCTCTACAAATAATTTAAAGCTTGTGTCCTGTTCTATATCATACCAATAGATCAGGCTATCCCCACTAATCTCAGGATAAAATTCACCGCTATTTAGATTGTTAGTGACCGTGACATTCTGAGGAGACTGCGTAAATAAAATATCTACCCTGCCATAAGTCTTAGCGTCAAATTCCTTCAGTACATATGTCTGCTCTGGCAAGAAGACTTCGATTTCATATGATTGAGCCAGAGTATCAGCACTCACATATATTAATGAATCTATGAAACCGATCTGTTCATTTTCCTGGTCATAGATATAATTCACATTTTCATCTTTAAGCGCAAATATTTTAAAAGAATCAGATCTCACATTATTAATGATAAATGATCCATCCTTCTCTGTACTAGCAAAATAAAAGGGCCTCTCCTGATAGACGATAGAATCTTGATAGGAATCATAGAGCATGACGAGCACATCTTCCACAGGCGTCTTATCAAAAGCATTTATGACTTTACCTCTCACAGAGAGCGAATCTATAAATGCGCCTGTAGAAAAGATAAAACTGTAGTTCTTCAGCTTATTACTCTCCGTGAAGTCCCTGATAGATTCACCAAAATTAAATAAGTAAGTTGCATTAGGTTTTAGTTCTTCTTCATCTGGTATCTCTATTCTGATCTCTTTCCCTCTGGCATAAATAGTAGGAGTACGAGACATCGGCGGTGAAATGATCACACTCTGTACTGGCTTATCTATATTGACGAATTCATCAAAGGTCAATCTGATGTTTTTTTCATCAAAGAATACCTGATAATTAGGCGTGGATTTACTTTCGACTATCTCTGGTGGTAGCTCATCTCTGGGACCTCCCTGGGGTCTTGATTCCTGAGCGCATGACCATAAAATGATGGATGCCACCAGTATGAGCAGATATTTATATGATTCGAAGTAGCTCAATAAAATATCATATTAGTGATTAGACTATCATTCCCTATTGTATTTTGAAACTTTCTATGCAATGTCATAAGACTCAAGCATGGGCATAGTGCCTGTCTCCTTTGAAGAAGGGTAGATGAGTGATATATTATTACTTGACTTATGTTTGCTATCATAGCAGCAATTAGGACTTACTGGTCATAAAAAGGAAATCTGTATTAATTATTCCTTGGATGATAAAGTAATATCGTATCCCGCAGGTATTTGGTATCCAGATGAGTATATATTTCTGTCGTCGTGATGGATTCATGACCCAGCATATCTTGCACTGACTTCAGATCTGCGCCACCTTCTACGAGATGTGTCGCAAAGGAATGGCGGAAGGTATGTGGACTCACTGTCTTCTTTATCCCTGCGTCTTGTATCACCTTCTTTACGATGTGGAATATCATCACTCGGGTAAGTCTTCTACCTCGGCGATTTAAAAAAAGAATATCCTCACTTCCTTTTTGAATGATCTTCATATGCCGCCTGACCGTTTCTAGATAATAATCTATATGCTTTATGGCTTCTGAGCCGATGGGACATATTCTCTCCTTATTATTTTTTCCGATGACTCTGATGACTTCATCCTGAGGAAAGTAGTTAGATAATTTAAGATTAGTCAGCTCTGATACACGCAGTCCACAAGAATATAGAGTCTCCAGGATAGCTCTATTGCGCTGTCCTTGCTCATGAGTAAAGTCAATCGCAGAAAGCACCTTATCCATCTCTTCAATGGTCAGAAAGTCTGGGATCTTTCGGCTTAACTTAGGACCTTCTATCAGCTCAGAGGGGTCATCATTGATGAGATTCTCGATGAGTAGATACTTAAAAAACGCTTTAATCCCCGAAATCAATCTGGCTTGACTACGATCTGAAATACCAATCTGAGAGATATACTTGATAAATCCTTCCAGATGATCAATGGTCAAAGATACAGGGCTTGAGATAAGTAAAGTATCTAATGAATATATGCATAATTTAGATATATCACTCTGATATGCCTCTATAGAGTTTGCTGATAATGATCGTTCTAAGAGCAGATACGCTTCAAATCCGTGAATAGTTGATTTCCAATCCATGTATATATATTATAAATAGCAATATCTCAAAAACCGCTCCATTCAGAGCTTATGACGCTACTAGTCATAAGGAAGATGACTATATTGATAGCCAGTACGATCACTCTTGTACAAGAAATGTTCATGATGTAAGTATTAAGTCTCCTAAGGGGTAATGATTTAATTTTAGAGTGATGATATAAGCGAGTTTCAAATCTTAAATAAATGAAGACATTATTTTATATTTTTTCTATATTATCAATAACCATCATAGCAGCATTAATATTCTTCGTGTCTAAAGGATTTCTTTGGGCATTAATATTAGTTATTCCCATCATTATATTGGGTATAGTAGATACAGTGCAGACTAAGCAGAGTATCAGGCGCAACTTCCCGGTCGTGGGTCACGGTCGCTATATGGCAGAATGGCTCAGACCTAAAATGTTTCAATATTTTATAGAATCAGATACTGACGGGAAACCGATCTCTCGAATCTTTAGAAATATCATCTATCAGCGGTCTAAAAATGTAAGAGATACCACTCCATTTGGCACACAGCTAGACGTCTATGCAGAGGGATATGAATGGATGAATCACAGCATCAGCGCAAAAGATCATCATGATATAGAGCCAGATCCCAGAATAAAAATCGGAGGCCCCGATTGCCTACAGCCTTATTCATGTAGCTTATTCAATGTAGCTGCGATGAGCTTTGGCTCATTGAGTAAGAATGCCATCATGGCGCTTAACGGAGGTGCTGCCATTGGCGACTTTGCGCATAATACTGGAGAAGGTGGCGTATCACCATATCACTTAAAACATGGCGGAGACTTGATATATCAGATAGGTACAGGCTACTTCGGATGTCGGGCTAAGGACGGAGGGTTCGATCCAGATTCTTATAAGGAGCTGGTCAAGGATGATCGCATTAAAATGATAGAATTAAAGCTATCTCAAGGGGCTAAGCCAGGTCATGGTGGCATCTTACCTGCAAGTAAAGTCACGCCGGAAATTGCCAAAATCAGAAATATTGAAATGGGGAAAGATGTCCTATCTCCACCCTATCACAAAGCATTCTCTGATCCTTTGAGCTTATTACAGCTGATCAAGCAAATGAGAGATTTATCTGGTGGCAAGCCTATTGGGTTCAAATTATGCGTCGGCCACAAGAGTGAATTTTTAGCGATCTGCAAAGCAATGATTCATACAGGAATAAAGCCCGACTTTATCACCGTAGATGGTGGAGAAGGAGGCACAGGCGCTGCACCTTTAGAGTTCTCTAATTCTGTAGGGATGCCATATAAGGAAGGATTAGTATTTATATATGATGCTTTAATTGGTTTTGACTTAAAGAAGGATATTAAGATCATCGCTTCTGGTAAGATTATTACAGGCTTTCACATTTTCAGAGCGATAGCGCTGGGAGCTGATGTGTGTTATAGTGCCAGAGCTATGATGATGGCTCTTGGATGTATTCAGGCATTAGAATGCAATAAAAATTCATGCCCGGTCGGCGTAGCGACTCAAGATCCCTCCTTAGTCAAGGGTCTTGATGTGAGTAATAAAAAACTAAGGGTCGCGAACTACCATAGGGAGACTATTGAAAGTTTTATCGAACTGCTTGCTGCAGCAGGCCTAACTGACCCCGATAAAATAAATCGATCACATGTCAATAAAAGGGTCGTTATGAATACAAATCAGCGGTATGATGAAATATTTCCGCTTATTCCTAAAGGTGTATTAACTGATCCGTATTTGATTCCTGCTGATTGGAAAGGCGACATGACTCAGGCCAATATGAATAGTTTTCTACCAATGTATGAGCAAGTGTATACAGAATAATATTTCAACGAGTCACCTCAGCTATACATTTTATCTTCGCTTTAAGCTGATGAGACAAGTACAGAATATGGTATACTATCAGAGGCAGCAGAAACTTATTTATTTTATCGTGACATTCGAGATATTATTGTCACAGAATCAGCACTATAATGTTACTAAAAAAGCATAAATACAATTAATTAGAAAAGCGAAGATTATAAAATAAAGCACTTGAGTTATTCCTTTAATTTATTGATATTTGATTGCCCTTCTGTAGCATTATTGATTAAAATGCTGTACATTAATACTTAGTAACCACTAAGAATTCCTTTCAACCTTACCAATTCAAAAATTTAGGTTGGATTTTTATACTAACACAATACAAATATGGTAGCTGCTTCAGTGAATCTGCAAGATGAACTACAGAATTATTTTGGATTTGATTCTTTTAAGGAGAATCAAGAAGCCATTATGCATAGCATACTTCAAGGTAAAGATACCTTCGTGCTAATGCCTACTGGTGGCGGTAAGTCTTTGTGCTATCAGCTGCCTGCTCTCATAGAAGAAGGTACAGCGATCATTATCTCCCCACTCATAGCACTGATGAAAAATCAGGTAGACTCTATCAGAGGATTTGGACAAGATGATAGCATAGCACATTTCCTTAATTCCTCTCTGACAAAGACGCAGATGAGGGAAGTCAAAGCTGATATCGTAGCAGGCAAAACCAAACTACTGTACATAGCTCCTGAGACACTTACGAAGGATGAAAATCAAGAATTCTTTAGGTCGGTTAAAATATCATTCATCGCAGTAGATGAAGCTCACTGTATATCTGAGTGGGGCCATGACTTCAGACCTGAATACAGAAAGATCAAACAAATGATCCATGCCATAGACGCTGAAATACCCGTCATGGCACTGACTGCTACTGCTACACCTAAGGTACAGACTGATATCGTCAAGAATCTCAATATGGACGATGTGAATATTTTTGTCTCTTCATTCAATCGAGATAACCTATTCTATGAAGTCCGACCAAAACCAAATAAAGAAATAGCTCTCAAAGGAATAGTACAGTATATAAAATCTGTGCCCGGTGAATCTGGAATCATATATGTACAGGCCAGAAAAACCACCGAAGCGATTGCAAATCTTCTAAAAATCAATGGCATAAACGCCGCCCCATATCATGCGGGTCTTGAAGCAAAAACGAGATCAAAATCGCAGGATGATTTTTTAATGGAGAAGATAGATGTTATTGTAGCTACAATAGCATTTGGGATGGGTATAGATAAGCCTGATGTAAGATTCGTGATTCATTATGATATCCCTAAGAGTATAGAGAACTACTATCAGGAGACAGGACGTGGCGGTAGAGATGGGCTCAAGGGAAAATGCATCGCTTTCTATTCTTATAAAGATATTCTCAGACTTGAAAAATTCTTAAGAGATAAGCCAGTATCTGAAAGAGAGTTAGGCACTCAGCTTATGGAAGAGATGATAGCCTATGCAGAGACTAGCACATGTCGTCGTACCTTCTTACTTCATTATTTTGGTGAGTCATATGATGAGCGCAATTGTCAATGCATGTGCGATAATTGTAAAAATCCAAAAGAAAAAATCGAAGCGCAGTCTGAAATGCATGCTGCATTAAAAGCAGTGGACTTATTAAAGGAGAATTTTGGTATAAAAGTAATCGTCGACTTCCTCGTCGGCAAAAAAGGAAAAGAAGTATTAGACTTTAATTTCGACAAATTAGAAGGCTACGGAAGAGGAAAGGAAAAAGGAGAGATATTCTGGCACTCTATATTACGACAAGCAATTTTACAAGGCTATCTGTATAAAGAAATAGAGCAATATGGCATTCTGAAAATGACTGACCAAGGAAGAAGCTTTATAGATAAGCCGCATAGCGTACAGATCACATTGAATCATGATTATTCTGACGCCGCCAATGAACAAATCGTCTCATCTATGCAGTCCAGTGGTGGTGCTCTGGATGATACTCTATTCAATCTGCTCAAAGAGCAAAGAGCTACTGAAGCAGAGAAAAAGGATATCAAGCCATGGATCATATTCTCTGAGCCGTCTCTTATGGATATGGCTACCTACTACCCTATATCTATAGAAGATATGGTCCAGATATCAGGAGTCAGTGCAGGTAAAGCAAAACGGTATGGGACTCCATTCATCAGCTTGATAAAAGAATACGTAGAACAAAACAAAATAGAAAGACCTGCTGACTTTGTCATCAGGCAGGTCGCCAATAAGTCCAAATCGAAAGTCACCATCATTCAGGGTATTGATAGAAAAATGCCTCTGGAAGATATAGCTGGAACTGCTAAAATAACGCTTTCTGAGCTGCTGGAAGAAATGAATAATATCGCTAACTCTGGCACTAAGCTAGACATCAATTACTACTTAGAAGAAAATGTAGACGAGGGAGTCGTCGATGATATCGTGGACTATTTCACAGATGCTGATTCTGACTCTGTAGATGATGCATTATCAGAGTTACAAGAAGATGATATTACGATGGAAGAAATTCAATTGGTGAAGATTAAGTTCTTGACCGATATGGCGAATTAATTTGTCATGATTTTTTAGAGACTAAGGTTTAGTCTAGCTTTTTGAATTATAGCTTATTACTCCTTTATTGAAAATCTTAGATCGATTAATCTCAGCCGCGAGTTCTTACCCAGCTTATACCTCTTCTTTCCGAATCCATACTTAATAATGGCAGCCAGCCCAAATGCAGCTCCGCCTACAGCCACAGTATCACCGCCAATCTTAAATGTCTCGGGACCCGCCTGTAGATTAGCCAGGTCGGCGATTCCTGCAAATGCAAACCACGCGATACCAAATCGATTTAAAATCCAACTGGCAGAGTGCGCCCAAGATCTAAACGTTTTTAATTCTTTGAAATCATCTAACTGATAAATGACTCCATCCAGAATAACAACATTCTCCTCAAGCAGAATCTTTTCTAATCTTCCGATTTGCCAATTCTTAGGAAACTCCTTAGTCTTGAATCGAATGACATCACCAGAGACAAATTTTATTGTTTTGGCAGAGTTGAAGATCTCTATTTGAAGATATACTTGGGCTTGGGATGAGTCAGGGGAGCCCACCAAAAAAACTAAAGAAAGAATAAAGGAAAATAAGAAGGAAGGATTAATCATACTTTGAGTCGTGCTGTAGTAGAACGACTCAAAGCATCATATTGTTACTCTTGTATAAGCTCGAATGGCAATTCTACTACAACTTCTGGGTGAAGCTGAATCGTCGTAGCATAAGTACCTATTTCTTTGACATTATCTGGCATGATAATCTTTCTTCTTTCGATGTCAAGGTCAAACTGTTCTTTGATCGCATTCATGACCTGAACATTAGTTACACTACCGAATATTTTGCCGGACGTACCAGCTTTAACACCGATTTTCAAGGTCTTATCAGCTAATAATTTAGCTATCTCTTGGTATTCACCAAGTCTAGCAGCTTCCTTAGCAGATTCTTCTTCCTTGATTTTATCAAGCTTCTTCATGTTCACCACGTTAGCGATGACGCCAAGCTTCTTAGGTATCAGGTAGTTTCTTCCGAAGCCATTTTTTACTTTGACTACTTCATGCTTATACCCGATCTTGTCCATGTCTTTTAATAAGATAATTTCCATAGTCGTGTTATTTTAAAAGGTCAGTTACATATGGCATGAGCGATAAATGTCTTGCTCTTTTTACAGCCACTGCGACTTTCTTTTGGTACTTTAATGAGTTTCCAGTGATACGTCTTGGTAAAATTTTACCTTGACTATTGACGAACTGAGTCAAAAAATCTGGATCCTTGTAATCAATATGTCTAATATTGAACTTCTTGAATCGACAATATTTCTTGTCTCTACCGCCGATATTTGGATTACTTAAAAATTTTATTTCATCTCTTGTAGCTGCCATAACTTAAGTTTGGTAGTTTATAAAAATATTATCAATTATTCCTCTTCTGATTTTGCTACTGCCGCTGCCGCTGCTGGAGCTGCTTTAACTGGAGCAGGCGTCGCAGGGGCTGCTGCCACTGGAGCTGCTTTTGGGGCCGCTGCAGGAGTAGGCTTAGGTGTTGATTTTTTATTAGAATTTCTGCCACCTCTTCTGCTATCATCTTTTTTCTCCTCTTTCTTCTTCACTGTGCCTATCTTACCAGCTCTCTTATCTTCATTATACTTGATCCCGTATCTATCGAGCTTCACAGTCAAGAATCTCATGATTCTCTCGTCTCTTCTTAGCGCAAGCTCCATCTTAGGGATTATACCTAATTTGTCTCCTTTAAACTCTACACAATAGTATACTCCCGATGATCTTCTATTAATCGGATAAGCTAATTGCTTGAGCCCCATGCGGTTAACATGTACTATAGAGCAATCTTCATTTGTGATGAGGTCTTGGTAAGATTTAGATGTGCTTTCGATTTCATCATTAGATAAGACTGGATCTACGATGAAGGTAACTTCATACTGATTCATATACATTTTTTTTGGTTGACCTTTTCAGGCCAGATGAAACCTAACTGATTTCATCAAAAAATTAACATTATTTCAATTCGGGCTGCAAATATATACTTTTTTCTGGTTATTCCCAGCTATCACGGTGTCTGAGGTGTCTGAGTACATAAAACGAATTGCAGTTTGCCCTACAGATAAAACTCGAACTCAGGATTATGCGTTTAAGAAACTTGAACTAATATATGCTGCTCATCCCCTTGTTTCGCTTTCGATCAAAAGCTGTAAGGATAAAAATTGAGACATTGTCTTACAATCAGTCGTGAGCTATTGAATTTCTATGAGGCTATTACATACGAAAAGGGGAGGTCTCCTTTTTAAAAAGAGATACAGAGGACTACTTCTTTTATAAATGAATAAAACTCATTGAAACAAAGTTATGAAATCTATATCCTATAGTTTGATTAAGAATATTTTTCTGTGAACCATCTCTCTGCTGCCGAGCTATGTCGATCACTTTAGCCTGTTTCTCTATTCTTAATGTAGTAGTTTTTCAATGTCTATGGTCTGTCTTCTCACAATCTTTTCCTATCTTTTCGTGTAATCAATCCAAACAATATAAAGGCTAAGAAATATAATAGAGATAGGAAGCTATCATAAAAATAACATTAAGCCCCTACCCCTTCCTTACTTAGCAATTTCTCACTCAACCTATACCTAATACTCGCCGCCATACTCCGACCATTTATCTTGCTATCCAGCCAAGATATAATATCCAGATACAGAAACGGTCTGCGCTCGTATGGATTATGCTCTAACTTCTCAAGCTTTTCTTTCAAGAAGATAAATTCCTTTTTTAGCTCGGATTCTATCATACGTGTAGTCTTTCTTAGGAAGGTGAATATCTCTGTGAGTACCATTCCATCTTGATTCGATTTTAGCAAGTAGCGATAAGTTGATTTAATTTGGTAAGTGACTAATATGTCATTGCCCAAATCAAAATGAGCAATTAAATTGAGGATTCTGGCATAGCACTGAATATCCTCTCTGAAATTAGGAATCACTTCATTGGTCACCTTATTGAGCCATTCGATGGCATTTCCTAAATCTCCTGCTGCGAAATAGACACAGCCCATTTTATAATAGAAGTTAATCCTTCTATTTAGGTCCCACTGATATTCATCAGAATTTAGAATGTGTATGAGATCGGGCATTTGTAAGATCCCATTTTCATAATCACCCGAAAGAATCGTTTTATTGATTCCATGGATATGTTTAAATAGGATATGCAAGAATTTTTCATTCTTTGTCAGACAATAATTTTCGACTTCATTAAGATGCAATAGTTTCTGATAGACTGGTTCAAACTTATCTAACCTTGCCCCCATAAAGTAAGCCGTCAGCAAATTATGAATTGCTTTCAAGTACAGTGGCATTTTATTGAAGATCATTTCAGGATGTTCATCAAATAGATCTACCCACTTTTGTGCATATCGATAAAAATTAATAAAATCCTGCGATGTATAGTGGTACCATACATAGGACTGGTATAAAAACATTTTCTCATGAAAATCTAATTCATCAATATTAAAATCGGGTAAATGACTATCAAAATATTCAGTAATGAAATGTCGGTCTCGCTTATCCTTCACATATCCAAACTGTAAGTAGAGACCGTACATTGATAATGAAAGATCTGATAACTTATTCCTGAGCTGCAGTTTTTTGATGACAGATTGAGTTTCCTTAGTGAGTTGTTCTGCTTTAGGATACATGCTCCCGGTGATATGCTGAGACTCTATGTGTTTTTCAAATTCTAGTACAGTCAAGGCATCGCTGTAGAGCTGATGTTCGATGGCTATCTTTTTTGTTTTGTCCAATATCTGAAGGCTTGCTCGGTACATCCCTTTAGAATACAGGATCTTAGCATAGTCTAAGCTCTCACGAAGCTGCATGTCTAAGTTGTGCTGCCTCTTCTGCTGACGAAGGCTGATTAATAATTGCTTGTATAGATGTCCCTTCAGATTAGACAGTTGGCTTTTCTTAATGTTAGGAATCTTCTTTAAAATCTTGGTCTCATCATAGAAGTCATACTTATCCAAGTGCTCAAATAATAAAATAAATAGCTTCTCTTCTTTAGTATTAGTCCGATTGACAAACAGTCTAAAATGCCGCTTCTCGCCCTTAGTCAGAGACTTTATCAGATCCAATAGATGCTCAGTGGTCTGCTTTGGCATATAGTGTACTTAATTTTAGACTAAAAAATAGCTTATTTATCGGAATTAAATCTATGATAATAATTTGATTCCCAACAGCTTGCATCATAAATTAACAACTTACTGATCGGAATGATAATAATATTTTATGTAAAACAAAAGTAATAGAGAAATACATTTATAGTGCGTAAATAAATACACATATAGTGGCTAGCAAAAAAATAGAGATTTTCGATACGACATTAAGAGATGGAGAGCAGGTACCTGGCTGTAAATTAAATCACGAGCAAAAGATGATTGTCGCTCGACGATTGGAGAATTTAGGTGTAGATGTACTCGAAGCAGGATTTCCAGTATCAAGTCCGGGAGACTTCAGGGCGGTCGAAATGATTTCAAAAGAAATAAGAAAGCCGATCATATGCGGGCTATCCAGAGCAGTCGAGGGAGATATTAAAGTAGCTGCGGAAGCACTACAATATGCAGCGAGACCTAGAATACACACTGGAATAGGCACATCACCTATACATATTAAACATAAGCTTAGGTCTACCCAAGATAAAATCATAGTGAGAGCCATAGATGCCGTCAGCTATGCTAAATCATTCGTAGAGGACGTAGAGTTCTATGCAGAAGATGCTGGAAGAACAGATAATGAATATCTGGCTAAAGTCGTCGAAGCCGTCATCGCAGCAGGAGCGACTGTGGTGAATATTCCAGATACGACTGGCTATTGTCTACCGCATGAATATGGAGAAAAGATAGCTTACCTGATGGAAAACGTAAAAGGCATCCATAAAGCCACCATTTCGACTCACTGTCATAACGACTTAGGACTGGCTACTGCTAATTCTTTAGCTGGCGTCATGAATGGTGTCACTCAGATAGAATGTACCATGAATGGTATCGGTGAGCGCGCAGGTAATACTTCACTGGAAGAAGTGGTCATGGTATTAAAGCAAAAGTTTAAAGGACAATACCACACTGACATAGATACTAAGCAACTGACAGAAACCAGTAGACTCGTATCTGATAGCATGAGTATGCAAGTACAAGCGAATAAAGCAATTGTCGGAGAAAATGCATTCGCACACTCTTCTGGCATTCACCAAGATGGTGTTATAAAATTCAGAGAAAGCTATGAGATCATAGATCCTGTAGATGTCGGACTGACACACTCAGAGATCATCCTGACTGCAAGAAGCGGACGGGCTGCTGTGGCATATAAAGCCAAGCAGATTGGTGTAGATTTATCTAAGGACGAACTAGATATTGTCTATAAAGATTTCATTACACTGGCTGACTCTAAAAAACATGTGTCAATAGATGAACTCGGTATATTATTGAAGGAAGTACTTCCTGCAGTCGTCTAAGGCTGAATCATGAGATTATCACTTTAAGCAGGGCGGCGCTCTAATGAAGAAAGAATTAAAAATAGCAGTATTGCCAGGAGATGGCATAGGACCAGAAGTTATAGATCAGGCCATCAAAGTATTGCATGGAATATCTGATTCTTTTGGACACACATTTCATTTTAACAAGGCTCTTATCGGTGCAGATGCCATTGAAAAAACTGGCCAGCCACTGCCAGAAGATACCATAAAGATCTGCAAAGAGGCAGATGCTGTACTTATGGGATCTATCGGTGATCAGCAGTATAAAAAATATGCAGATAAAGTCCGTCCTGAGGACGGCATGCTAGGCCTACGGAAAGAACTTAAGTTATATGCTAATATCCGCCCTATAAAAGCATATGAAAGACTATATCATCTATCTCCATTAAAAAATAATAGAATAAAAGGTGTAGATCTAACCATCATCAGAGAGCTCACTGGTGGGATATACTTTGGTGACCATGGTCGTCAGGAGAATGATACCTTCGCTTATGATATATGCAGTTATTATAAACATGAGATAGAAAGAGTCGCCCACTTAGCATTCTTAGAAGCTCGAAAGAGAAGGAATAATGTATGCCTGGTCGATAAGGCCAACATACTAGAATCATCTAGATTGTGGAGAGAGACCGTGACAGAGCTACATGAATCAGAGTACAGTGATGTAGAATTAGATTATTTATATGTGGATCATGCTGCGATGCAGCTGATCACTAATCCAATAAGATTTGATGTCATCTTGACGTCAAATATCTTCGGTGATATCCTATCTGATGCTGGAAGTGTGATCGCTGGTTCACTTGGCTTATTACCATCAGCATCTATAGGAGGAGAGTATTGCTTATTCGAGCCAGTCCATGGATCTTATCCAGAAGCAGTCGGTAAGGATATAGCTAATCCTATTGGGACCATCTTATCCGCAGCGATGTTATTAGAGTATTTTAAAATGGATAAGGAAGCACAGTCTGTTTACGATGCAGTAGATTACTGTATGGCTAAGAGCATATTGACCAATGATCTGGAACCCGATGTAGATTATACTTGCTCACAGTTAGGAGACGTGATTCAAGCATTGGTAGCAGAAGAAGAAGGGATCAATATCAAAGGACTAAAAGAAAGTAATTCAAGTATCATCTAAAATTATCTTGGACTTGCTTTTGTTTATTGAGATAATAGACTGATCTTTCCATTATAAACGATTAGCATGATAATTGGAGTAATTAATATTATAGTGATTGTGACATAACTATCCACAGAATGGAGACTAAAATATATAGCCATTCTTATAAAGGATGGCTTTTTTAATTTAAGGAAAAATGAGTTTAAATAAATATAGTCGGACAATCACACAGAATGAGACGCAGCCAGGAGCACAGGCGATGCTATATGCTATCGGCCTAACAGAAGAAGACTTAAAAAAAGCCCAAGTCGGAATCGTCAGCACAGGATGGGAAGGTAATCCCTGCAATATGCACCTGAATGATCTGGCGAAAGATATCAAAGCCTCGGTCTCCACAGAAGACTTGATCCCTTTGATATTCCATACCATCGGTGTCAGCGATGGCATATCTATGGGTACGGAAGGGATGAAGTATTCACTCCCCTCTCGTGACATCATAGCAGACTCAATTGAGACAGTCGCATCAGCACAATGGTATGATGCCATCGTCGCGGTCGTGGGCTGTGATAAGAATATGCCAGGTGCCATCATGGGATTATCCAGACTGGATCGACCATCGATCATGGTCTATGGAGGCACCATGAAGCCAGGCTGTATAGATGACCAAAAGCTAGACATCGTATCAGCATTTGAAGCCTTGGGAAAGAAAAATGCAGGTGACATCAGCCAAGAAGAATTTAAAAAAGTCGTCAAACATGCATGTCCTGGAGCAGGCGCTTGCGGCGGGATGTATACTGCGAATACCATGGCGTCCGCGATCGAAGTACTCGGTATGAGCCTCCCTTATAATTCGTCTAACCCAGCAGTCAGCTCTAATAAAAAGGATGAATGTGATCGGATAGGAAAAGCCATTAGAAATTTATTAGAAAGAGATATAAAGCCAAGTGATATCATCACGAGAGAATCATTTGAGAATGCAGTCAGACTCGTGACAGTGCTCGGCGGATCTACTAATGGTGTCATGCACTTATTAGCTATGGCTAAGGCGGCAAGAATACCTCTAAGTTTAAATGACATTCAGCTGATCGGAGATAAAACACCCTTCTTGGCAGATCTAAAGCCAAGCGGTCAGTATGTGATGGAAGACCTACACAATGTAGGAGGTGTGCCAGCTGTCATGAAAATGATGCTGGAAGAAGGATTACTGGAAGGAGACTGTATGACAGTGACTGGTCAGACAATAGCAGAAAATTTATCAGAAGTCAAGCCCCTAATCGATGGCCAAAAAGTGATCAAGCCGATCAGCCAACCAGTAAAAGCATCCGGTCACTTACAGATACTATACGGGAATCTGGCACAAGAAGGGTCCGTCTCAAAGATAACAGGTAAAGAAGGAGAATACTTCAGCGGTCCTGCCAGAGTCTTCGACTCAGAACCAGAAGCTAATCTATCTATTCAAAATAAAGAAGTAAAAGCAGGAGAAGTCATCGTCATCAGATATTCTGGGCCCAAAGGTGGACCAGGGATGCCTGAGATGTTGAAGCCTACTTCACTCATCATGGGTATTGGTCTTGGTAAAGAAGTGGCACTCATCACTGACGGAAGATTCTCTGGAGGTACACATGGATTCGTGGTAGGACATATTACGCCTGAAGCATATGATGGTGGAAATATTGCACTGCTTCAGAACGGAGACATAGTAACCATTGATGCTAATAAAAATAAATTGGATGTCAGTCTATCAGAGGAAGAATTAAGCAGTAGAAGAGCAGAGTGGACACAACCTAAAGATGAATTAATAGGAATATTGAAAAAATATAGAAGATCAGTTTCGACAGCAAGCGAAGGCTGCGTCACAGATTTATAATACAAAAATGCATATGGCAGTCAAATCGGTCAAAAAAGCGAAAGTCAAAAAGAAGGCAGTCGCGAAAAAGAAATCAAAAAGGATGAGTGGCGCTCAATCTATTCTCGAATGCTTACTTGCAGAAGATGTAGATCTAATCTATGGCTATCCAGGAGGAGCTATCATGCCATTCTACGATGCACTATATCACTACACTGACAAGATCACCCACATACTCACTCGTCATGAACAAGGTGCGATACATGCAGCTCAAGGGTATGCGCGAGCCACCAGAAAGACGGGTGTATGTGTCGCGACATCAGGACCAGGAGCGACTAATTTATTTACTGGTCTAGCCGATGCATTAATGGATTCTACTCCTTTAGTATGCTTCACTGGTCAGGTATATTCTAATCTATTAGGATCCGATGCTTTCCAAGAAATTGACGTCATCGGATGTACTAATTCTATTACGAAGTGGAACTACCAGATCACTGACGCTGACGAGATTCCTGAAGTCTTTGCCAAGGCATTCTATATAGCTAATTCTGGCAGACCAGGACCAGTGCTGATAGATATCACGAAGGATGCTCAGATAGAAGAATATGACTTCTTATATGAGAAGATAAATGCAATCAGAAGCTACGTCCCTAAAAGGCGAATTAAGAAAACGATGCTTAAAGAAGCTGCGGCGCTCATTGCTGAAGCTAAGCAGCCATTCATTCTTGCAGGTCATGGCATACACATCGCTAAGGCCCAGGATGTCTTCAGAGAGTTCGTAGAGAAAAGTGGTATCCCGGTAGGATGCACGATCCATGGATTATCCACTCTACCAGATGATCATGAACTACATACTGGCATGCTCGGGATGCATGGTAATTATGGTCCTAATGTCATGACGAATCAATGCGACTTATTAATAGCCATCGGCATGAGATTCGATGATCGAGTGACCGGCGATCTCAGTAGGTATGCGACTCAGGCAAAAAAAATTCATATTGAAATAGACCCTTCAGAAATAGACAAGAATGTAAAAGTAGATGTCCCTATTCTGGGAGATGCTAAGGAAGCTTTAGAAGCATTACTACCTTTAATAGAAGAAAAATCATATCCTGAATGGCTTGCGAGATTTGAAGCTTGCGCAAAAGAAGAAAAGAAAAAAGTCATCAATAAAGATACCAAGCGATTAAAGACTGGTCCAATCAAAATGGGACGTGTCATTAAAGAAGTATCTGATATGACTAACGGTGATGCGATCGTTGTAACAGATGTCGGTCAGCACCAGATGGCAGCAGCGAGATACTACGATTATTTAGGTCGTGATCTTTGGATTTCTTCAGGAGGAGCTGGAACCATGGGCTTTGGCCTGCCAGCAGCGATCGGCGCTAAGATGGGTAAGCCAGAAAAAGAAGTCGTCCTATTCGTGGGAGATGGTGGCTTCCAGATGACTCTCCAGGAGCTGGGTGTCTGCACGCAGTGGGATGTCGCGGTGAAGATTGTTCTACTCGACAACAATCACTTAGGGATGGTCAGACAGTGGCAACAATTATTTTTTGACAAGCGCTATTCATCAGTGGAACTTATGAATCCTGACTTTCTTAAAATCGCAGAAGGATTTGGCGTGGCAGGTCATAGAGTCTCTAAAGCTAAAGATGTGACAGCTGGCTTAAAGAAAATGCTAGAACACAAGGGCGCATACCTTCTCCATGTAGACTGTCAGAAAGAAGAAAATGTATTCCCGATGATCGCCTCAGGTAAAGCAGTAGATGAAATCGTATTAGAATAATGGTTTATGACCTAAGTAACATAAGTAGGCTTAGTTGAAAGCAAGGGAATGATTATACGACTTCATTTACTGATAAAATAGAGTTATAAATATAAATAGAAGCACCGAAGATGAGAAAAACAGAATTTACACTTACAGTCTTCTCAGAGAATGTCACTGGTCTGATGGCTCGAATCGTAGGCGTGATCACCAGAAGACACATGAATATAGAGAGTCTCACGGTGTCTAAGTCATCGATAGAGGGCATACATAGATTTACCATAGTCATTAAGGAAACAGAGGAGAATATCAGAAAGCTGGTCGCTCAGATAGACAAGCAGGTAGAAGTCCTTAAGGCATTCTACTATAAAAATAGTGAAATCGTACATCAAGAAATTGCTCTGTATAAGATCCCAAGTGCAGCATTTTACAAAGGTAATGAAGTAGAAAAACTGGTGCGCGTACACAGTGCTCGCATCCTTTCTATCGAAGCGGATTATATCGTGATAGAGAAGACTGGTCATCCAAAGGAGACAGAGGCCTTACTCAAAGAGCTAAAGAAAATAGGCATTTATGAATTCGTCAGATCGGGCAGAGTCGCTATCATAAAGCCGATGGAACGACTCAATAATTACTTAAAATCACTCGAACTGGCAGCAAGTCAAGAAAGTGAATTAAACTAAATTGTAAAACAAAACTAAAATATAAATACAATGGCATTACTTAATTTCGGTGGGGTAGAAGAAAATGTGGTGACAAGGGAAGAATTCCCATTAGACAAAGCAAGAGAAGTCTTAAAAGATGAGACAATTGCAATCATAGGATATGGTGTCCAAGGCCCAGGTCAAGCACTAAATCTAAGAGACAATGGCTTCAATGTGATCATCGGTCAAAGAAGTCCCTCTAAGACTTATGACAAAGCTGTCGCTGACGGTTGGGTCCCTGGAGAGACATTATTCTCCATTGAAGAAGCTGCCGAGAAAGGTACGATCATTCAATACTTACTCTCTGATGCAGCGCAAATAGCTGTATGGCCTACCCTTAAACCTCTCTTGACTAAAGGGAAAGCATTATACTTTTCTCATGGTTTTGGGATCACTTATAAAGAGCGCACTGGCATCATACCTCCAGAGGGAGTAGATGTCATCTTAGCTGCACCTAAGGGTAGTGGTACCAGCTTAAGAAGATTATTCTTAGCCGGAAAAGGGCTTAATTCTAGCTTCGCTATTTTCCAAGACGCGACTGGTAAAGCAAGAGAACGTGTCGTCGCATTAGGCATTGGTATCGGATCAGGTTATTTATTCGAGACATCATTTCAGAATGAAGTGTATAGTGATCTGACTGGCGAGCGTGGCACATTAATGGGAGCGATTCAGGGTCTATTCGCAGCTCAGTATGACTTATTGAGAAGTAGAGGACACTCCCCTTCTGAAGCATTTAATGAGACAGTAGAAGAAGCGACAGAATCTTTATATCCTCTGATCGCAGAGAATGGTATGGACTGGATGTATGCTAACTGTTCTACGACAGCCCAGAGAGGTGCATTAGACTGGTGGAAGAAGTTCAGAGATGCGACTCGTCCAGTATTCGAAGAGCTATATGATAGTGTAGAATCAGGCAATGAAGCTCAACTATCCATTGATAGTAATAGCCAAGAAGACTACAGAGTAAAACTGGAAAAGGAATTAGAAGAACTAAGAGAGTCAGAGATGTGGAGAGCAGGAAGAACTGTGAGAGGACTTCGACCTCAAAATAGCTAAGTATTGGACTATAGAAATTCTAAAGTACTGATTCCAATAGAGGAAATCATCGCTGCCAGGCAGCGAATCAAAGGCGTCGCAATCAAGACGCCTTTGTTAATTAATCAAAATCTATCTGATAAATATGACTGCAAGGTCTATCTCAAGCGGGAAGACATGCAAGTCGTCAGATCATTTAAGATCAGAGGTGCCTACAATAAAATGAAAGGCATGTCTACTGAAGAATTGAAAAATGGAATCGTCTGTGCAAGTGCTGGTAATCATGCGCAAGGTGTCGCCTTAGCTTGTCACAAACTGAAGGTGAAAGGCACGATCTATATGCCTAGCACCACCCCAAATCAAAAGATAAAAAAGGTAAAGCAATTCGGTGGAGAATATGTAGATGTCATTCTTGAAGGAGATACCTATGATGATGCTTCAAGTTTTGCTTATGCGATTTCGGATGCTGAAGGTTTGCCTTACATACATGCTTTTAATGATGAGCAAATCATCGCTGGACAGGGGACCGTCGGAGCCGAGATATTAGAAGATGTCGATGAGCCAATAGATTATATTATTGTATCTGTCGGTGGAGGTGGACTTATCTCTGGTGTAGGAAGCTACATTAAAGCTGTCAGCCCAAAGACTCAGATCATAGCGGTGGAGGCAGAAGGTGCACCATCCCTATCAGCTGCTATGGAACATGGCGGCGTGAAAGTATTGGATGAAATAGATGGATTCGCCGATGGGATAGCGACTAAAAGTATCGGAGATATAACCTACGCGATATGTAAAGAAGTCGTCGATAAAATCATCCTTGTCCCCGAGGGTAGGATGTGTACTAAGATCTTAGAGCTGTATAATGAAGATGCCATCGTCGTAGAGCCAGCGTGTGCTAGCGTCATCGCCGCACTTGACGATATAGCCGAAGAGATCAAAGGTAAACATGTCGTCGCCATCCTGAGCGGTGGTAATAATGATATCACTAGGACTGAAGAGATAAAAGAACGCTCCCTGATCTACGAAGGCAAGAAGCACTATTTTATCATCAGATTCCCACAGCGATCTGGTGCTTTACGCGAGTTTCTGGAGTCTCTCGGACCAGACGATGATATCGTCCATTTCGAGTATACGAAGAAGACAAATCGAGAAAGTGGTCCAGCTCTGGTCGGTATAGAATTAAAATCAAAAACTGACTTCAAGCCTCTGTTGGAGCGCATGGATAAAGCTGATATTAAATATGAGCACTTGAACCAAAATCCAATGCTCTTTGAGATGATGGTGTGAGCCTATTGAACATTCTCTTGCTCACAGTATTTATATCACATGTCAAATAAGGTAAAACTCATACTAACAATAGTCATATTAGGACCTGGCGTCCTACTAAGCTATTACATCGCCGCCCTAAATAATCCAGCGGGAGTCGATGCCCTTTGGGGAGGTATTCCAGAAAATTTAAAAGTCTATTACCCTATCGGAATGCTGATCGCCACTATTGGATTCTTCCCTTTTACCTACTTAGCAGTATTTAAATCTGAAGATCATGGTCGTTATATCCTACCATATTTGCTCATATTAATTCCATCCATCGCATGGATGCCACTTACTGTTAATTATATTAATTATCCATCAGGATTGGTATGGATGATCATTCGGATCGTACTGATTTTAGTCCCGATTGGTGCGATACTTTTGTTGAGCAGGATGAGGAAAGAGCATCAGGGTAAGCCATCTGGATTATTGACAGCAGCTACCATTGGGCTGTATGGATTTATCGGGCATACTTTGATTTTGGATGGAATTATTTGGCCATATTATTTTTAGCGAGTTTGTGAAGATTAGTATTACGATGACTTCGTCACAGATCTCTGGCTTATCGATGACAGGTAAAGATCAAATAGGTAAAACCTTATTAGGCTTCGATCAGGAATGCATTCATATACAAGGATTTAAAAATATTATACTTTATGTTTTAGATTTAGTTGTTGGACTTTACATGATTATAAAAGACAAAATTGCAACTGTTTGATCACCTCACGCCCCAGATCTCATGAATCGGATCTCCCTTACTGGACAAGCCTGTGTGATGCCAGTCGCCTGTGAGCAACTCATAATTAAATGACAAGCTTCGGCCTACCTTAGAATTATCTTTGGAAAAGAACTCTATATTTTCCGTGTATTTTCCATCGGCTGTGGTGTATGTTCCACCACCTGTGCCTTTGAATTCTTTTGTTTCCGTATTGTAGGCGATCCACTGAAAGCGAGTTCCAGATAATATTTTCATCGTCTTTCGAGGTCGATTTACATCTCTGGATTGGGTCTTACCATCTCTGATTCTTCCTGACATCAGCCAGGCTCCGTGAAGTGCTCCAGGTGTGCCATCATCGATCCTAAGCATCACGATATCACTACCGACAATTCCCATTTTAGTCCCATCAATATGAACTTTAAAACTAAGCTCTGAGCCGACACGATCTGGATTAGCCGAGTCAAATTCTACGACTTCCGTCATGGTATCGTCTTCTATGTTCCAAGTACCCCCATTCGTACTGATGAATTTACCTGTCTCGGAATCATAAGTGGTCATCACTTGATAGCCATCTGAAAATATAACAACACTCTTCTGTGATGCGCCAGAGTCAGCAGTGCTATGTCCCTCCCAGGCACCAATAAAGCTCTGAGTCTGAATCTGAGAAATCATGAAAAAAATAGATATGGCTGAAACAATTATTTTCTTGATGAACATATAATGATATTAAATACTCGCAGTTAATAGCAGTTCCAAGTCAGTATATTTTAGTTCATATCGCCTGGATAGATATTGATTTGTCATGCGTCCCTTATATGCGAAAATGGCATTTCTGATACCTGCATGATTATAGAGCAATGTATTAATATCCTTATGGCTTCCGATTTTAAGTAAGAGTGGAGTCAGTATATTACTCATCGCCTGAGACGCAGTCCGCGCTACCTTAGAAGCGATATTGGGCACAGCATAATGGATGACGTCATGTATGATGATGGTCGGATTAGAGTGAGAAGTCATCTGGGACGTCTCTATGCATCCTCCCTGATCTATACAGACATCTATGATGACTGACCCTGCTTTCATGTGAGATACCATTTCTTCGGTGACGACGATCGGGGATCTTCCAGTTTTAGAATGCATCGCCCCAATAACTACATCAGCACTCATCAGCTGGTAAGCCAGATATTCAGGATTAATGGATGATGTATGGAGATGCCTTCCCACACGAGCCTGTATCCTACTCAGCTTATTTATATCATTGTCAAACACCCTGACTGATGCACCTAGTGCAATGGCAGTCTTAGTCGCATATTCTCCCACGACACCAGCTCCTATGATAAGTACTTTCGCTGGAGGCACTCCGACGACACTTCCTAATAGTGAGCCTCTGCCGCCATTTATATTATTTAATAATTCTGCAGCGGTGAGTATGGCACTCTTACCCGCTATCTCGCTATGAATCTTTATGATGGGATATGATCCGTCTTCATCCCTGTAGAGTCCAGATGATAAAGCGACTACTTTTTTATCCATCAGCTTATTCAAATACTCTCTTGAGAGATTTGGCATATGTAGCGGAGTGATGAGTACCTGATTCGCATGAAGGTATTCCAACTCTTCTATGGTAGGTGGAGAGGCTTTGACTATAATGTCAGACTCATACACTCTTTTTTTATCGGTTATTTGCGCTCCAGCTTCAGAGTAGTGGTGATCATCATAGTTAGATTCTTTACCAGCATTACGTTCTACGAGGATCTCATGACCATAGCCTACGATGGTCCTCACAGATGGAGGCACTATGGGTACACGATGCTCATTCTCATCTGCCTCAGCAGGAATCCCAATGGACAAATGGCTGTCTTCGTGCTGTACTTCGAGAGTCTCAACTTGGGTCTCATATTGACCCTTTGAGAAAAAAGTCGAAAAGCGATAATTCTTAACTGATTCGTCCATTTTCTATAAAGTATTTATTGACCTTCGAAGGGGATCTATTTGGTTAAAAGTACAATTTTTCGAGAGTAATCATCTAAGACTTCAATATTTACAGTGTGATGAGCTGGTAAAATAGGAATTATAATATCTGGCCATTCGATAAAGACATAATCACCCGAGAATAAATAGTCCTCAATTCCAATATCTATGGCTTCTTCTATACTATTCAATCGGTATAAGTCCATATGAAATATCTTACCCAAAGGGTGGATATATTCATTAATGATCGAATAAGTCGGGCTCGAAATAGAATCTTCAACGTTTAGCTCTGATGCGATAGCTTTGACTAAGCTGGTTTTACCAGCTCCCAGATCGCCACTGAGGCAGAATATCTTGCAGTATTCTGCATGCCCTATCAGCAATTTAGCTGCTGTGGAGAGCTCTGCTTCAGAATGTATGATTAGCCTTATTTCACTCATGAAATTTAACCCGCGTATAATTAAAATTATGATTACAAAAGTTCCTCATAATTAAAGGTTTATATCCCAATTTCAAAGAAAATTGACCTCAAAATATTGTATATTTGCAGCTCAATTGACTACATAAAAATGGCAGAGAATTCTAAAAATTATAATGCTAGTAATATTACGGCTCTGGAAGGACTGGAAGCGGTAAGAATGAGGCCTGGGATGTACATCGGTAGTACAGATTCTAAAGGTCTTCATCACCTAGTATGGGAGGTCGTAGATAACTCTATAGATGAGCATCTAGCGGGTCATTGTACTGAAATTACAGTCAGAATACTCAAAGGCAATAGCATATCTGTGACGGATAATGGTAGAGGCATACCGACAGGCATGCATGAGAAGCTACAGAAGTCCGCACTAGAAGTGGTCATGACTGTCCTCCATGCTGGAGGAAAGTTTGATAAAGACACCTATAAAGTATCAGGTGGATTACACGGTGTAGGTGTATCTTGTGTTAATGCGCTATCATCATACGTCAAAGCAGAAATACATAGAGACGGAAAGATACATGTGCAGGAATACAGCGAAGGTATCCCGACCAGCTCTGTAGATGAAGTAGGAACAACAGACCATACTGGGACGACCATATCCTTTACACCTGATCGCAGCATATTTGAAGAAACAGAGTATAAGTGGGATCTTTTGGCGAATCGCCTCAGAGAACAATCATTTCTTAATAAAGGCTTGACCCTCCATCTAATAGATGAAAGAGCAGAAGGAGAAGATGAGCCAAGACAAGAAACATTCCATTCAGAAGGTGGATTAGTAGAATTCGTAGAATATCTGGATGAGACTAGGACAAAATTAATAGATAAGCCGATACACGCCTCTGCTAAAGAAGAAAATGTAGAAGTAGAAGTAGCACTTCAATATAATACCAGCTACTCTGAAAACATTTATTCTTTTGTCAATAATATCAGCACCAGAGAAGGTGGTACACATGTCAGCGGATTTAAGAGAGCAGTCAATAGAGTCTTCGCCAAATATGGAGAAGATAATGGCATGTTCAGCAAACTAAAATTTAAGATCGCTGGTGAGGACTTCAGAGAAGGACTGACAGCCATCGTTTCAGTGAAGGTGCCAGAACCGCAGTTCAAAGGGCAGACGAAAGGAGAACTGGGTAACTCAGAGGTAACAGGTATCGTCTCACGAGCTGTCGGAGAGGTTCTGATTCACTACTTAGAAGAGAATCCTAAACAAGCTAAACGGATCGTAGAGAAAGTCATCCTAGCTGCGACTGCCAGAGAAGCAGCTAGAAAGGCCAGAGACATGGTACAGCGTAAGAATGTGCTTGCTGGTGGAGGACTTCCTGGAAAATTGGCTGATTGCACTTCTAAAGATCCTGTGCTATCAGAGATATTCCTTGTAGAGGGAGATTCTGCAGGCGGTACAGCTAAGCAAGGTAGAGATAGAATGTTTCAAGCCATCTTACCACTGAGAGGTAAGATACTCAACGTAGAGAAAGCAATGGAACACAAGATCTATGAGAATGAAGAAATAAAAAATATGTTTACTGCACTTGGTGTCAGTATAGAGGAGAAGGATGGAGATCGGGTCCTCAACATAGATAAACTGAGATACCACAAAGTAGTCATTATGTGTGATGCCGATGTAGATGGAAGTCACATTGTCACGCTGATCCTTACTTTCTTCTTCCGATACATGAGACCATTAGTAGAGCAGGGTTTTATATACGTCGCTCAGCCACCACTCTATCAAGTCAAAAAAGGAAAGCAGTTCATCTATTGTTGGGATGAAGAAGAAAGAAAAAATGCTATCAATATCTATACAGGAGGAAATCCAGAAAATTTAGGAAGTATAAAAATCCAAAGATATAAAGGATTAGGAGAGATGAATGCAGAGCAGTTATGGGAGACGACCATGGACCCTGAAGAAAGGACACTACGTCAGGTCAATATAGATGTGCCACTCGATGCAGACAGAACTTTCTCTATGCTGATGGGTGATGAAGTACCACCTAGACGAAAATTTATAGAAGAAAACGCAGCATATGCGAATGTCGATGTTTAGACTTTAAATCGGTTTTATCAAGTAATTCTTAAGGTAGATCAGGATTTTGTCAAAAAAAGTAATATATTAGAATATGGCTTAGCGCCAAACTAATACCTTTCTCCCGCCTTCTGTACTTTAGTTAATACACCCTTTGACGATTTTTATAGTAAATAAAAAGTCAATATGTCGCATATTATACCCTTCAAATTCAAATTCAAATTCATTCATAAAATTTAGATCATATGAATGAAAATAAATCCAAAAGTCAAAGTCAAATCAAGGCTCATTCTTACTTTGAAGAAAAATTAAATTCTTTGAATCTAAGTAATTCTCAAGTAAATGCCGTGATGGAGATTTGCAAAGACTTGAATGAGAGCAATGAAGCCAATTATCAATTGGTACAACTACTAAGAAATGAAAAAAATGAAATTAATAATTCGCTGCAGGACACCATTAAAGAATTAGCCAACAGTAATGATCAAAAACAGAAATTCATAGAAAGCAATATGCAGTTAGAGAATTTTGCACATATCGCATCTCATGATCTGAAAGCACCGCTGACCAATATCGTGTCATTGACCTTACTCATGATGAGAAAATCTAATGAAAAATTAGACTCAGCAGAACGGGAGTTATTACATAACATCTCGATTTCGGCTCAGAGTATGAAAGACACCATAAAGGGCTTATTTGAATTTTCAACAGCTTCTAATGCCAAGCTGAACAAACAATTGTTTTCCTCTGATAAAATCGTTCAACAGGTTCTACTCAACATAGATTCTCAAATCAGGACTGCTGACGCAAAAATAGAAACATCATGTCGCGAAGAATATATTTATGCAGATCCTGTTCTTTTAAAAGAAGTTTTTCAAAATATTATCCTAAATGCTATTAAATTTGTAAAGATTGGCACAAAAGTTAATATTAAAATTAACGTAGAAGAGTTAGAACAATCATGGCTTTTCAGCATTAAAGACAATGGTATTGGAATCGAACCGGAATTCTTGGAAAATATTTTTCTGATTTTCAAAAGACTCCATACAAAAGAAGAATATGAAGGGACTGGAATTGGGTTAGCGATTTGTAAAAAAATAATTGATCTTCACAACGGAGAAATATGGATAGAAAGTGAGTTAGATGTAGGAACTACATTCCACTTTACAATTCCAAAAGATAAATGACAACATGAAGTTTGACTTAATAATACTCATTGATGACGATGGTCCGACCAATTTCTTACATCAACTGATGATAGAAGAAGCTGAAGCCGCAGATAATCTAATGGTCTGCAATAATGTGGTCGATGCAGAAGCTGAAATAGAAAAACAGCAACAGTCAGCACAGGACCAAAATAGCGTTATTTTCTTGGATATCAATCTGCCTAGATTCACAGGTTTCGAATTGATAGAGCGCAATCAGGAGCACTTCAAGACATTGAAATCTAAAGGATTCAAGGTCATCCTTCTATCCACTTCACAAAATCCAGTCGACATTGAGAAAGCAAAAAATTATCCAACGATAGACCTTTTCTGGGAAAAGCCTATTGATGGAGAAAAATTAGAAAAGCTACGTTCTATGTATTTGGTTGAATCTAATGGTTAGTGATTGATAGTTTGTATGTAACGCTTTAATCTTTAGTAGTCCACGTATCGATAATCTGCCCCAAAAAAGTCAAATATTATTCGGTCCTATCGCTGAAGTAAATCGTTAACTCTTTAGGACAAAAGCGAGCCTTACATCATGAATCAATGCAGTTCATCAAATACCTAATTAATAAATTGGTTTCCGATCAAAAAAGTGTTCTGCAGTAATATTTCTGATGGTTCCAGATGCACTCCGCATGACTATAGAATGAGTCGTAGCTCCTTCTGTCCTAAACTTAACTCCTTTGAGTAAACTGCCGTCCGTGACGCCAGTCGCGACAAACATTACATCACCTGACGCTAGATCACTGGTATGGTATATTTTATCTAAATGTTCATAGCCCATCTTAGCAGCGCGTTCTTCTTGATCAGCTCCAATGGCGACGAGCTGCCCTTGAAATTCACCACGCATACATTTCAGAGCTGCAGCAGCAATAACTCCCTCTGGAGCACCTCCAATACCCACGACTAAATCTATGCCGCTTCCAGGGATCGCAGTGGCTATAGCTGATGATACATCTCCATCACCGATTAATTGAATTCTTGCTCCAGTAGCTCTTGTCTCTTTTATTAGCTCCTGATGCCTTTCTCTATCTAATATAGATACAGTCAAGTCAGAAATATTACATCTCTTACGCTCTGCCATTCGTTCGAGATTAGCGATCATCGGGTCCTCTATTTTGATCAGGCCTCTACACGCCGGACCAGTTGCGATCTTCTTCATATAGATATCAGGCGCATGTAGTAAAGAATTCTCTTTACCAATAGCCATTACTGATGTAGCATTATAGCCTCCTATGGCACATATCGTTGTGCCTTCTAATGGGTCTAAAGCTATTTCAAGCTTGACTCCTTTTCCTGTACCTACTTTCTCTCCAATGAAAAGCATTGGTGCTTTGTCGCGCTCTCCTTCTCCTATCACTACTGTAGCATCACATTCTATTGAATCGAGCATTTTTCTCATGCCATCTACAGCGGCTTGATCAGCAGCTTTCTCATCTCCTTTACCCATCCAACGGGCAGAGTTAATTGCTGCTATTTCGGTAACACGCACAAATTCGAGTGCTAAATTTCGGTTCATTTAGTTTTGGTTTAAATCTTGAATAATTAGTTAGGTAATTCAAAGATATGAACTTATTAAACTCTCAAATAAGATTATCCAATGGTTCCAAAAATTAAATAAATGGATATGGTGATGATGGTCAATATGATCGATACTGATTTTGTGAATCTCCAAGGCACCATAGATACGACTCCTGCATCTTTAATCTCGAAAAAATGTTTTCTTGGGTACCAGATAGAGACCACATGCATGATGATCATATTTAAGACGAACTCCATTCCCCAGATATGTACGAAGTGTAGTTGGGCCCGAATGACAAAATTAACAATCACATAAAATAGTAGTCCGAAGATCAGTCCAGCCTTAGCACCTGTAGCTGACACCCTGGGAAATAAAAATCCCGCAATAATCACAGATGCAATCGGAATAAAGAAAATACCATTAAGCTGCTGCAATAACTGGTACAGACCATCAGGTGCATGTGCCACAAATGGGGCAATGATTATCGCAAAAATAGCAAGTAAGAGCGATACTATTTTTCCTATTCTGACTATACCTTTATCGGAAATACCCTGATTGATGTATTTTTTATAGATGCCCAGTGAAAAGATCGTGGCTGCACTATTGAGTGCGCTATTAAATGTACTAAGAATAGCCCCCATGATAATAGCTACAAAAAATCCAGTAAACCAAAAAGGTAGAATTTTCTTCACAAGCATCGGATATATTAAATCCTGAGAATCATAGACGCTATCACCATAATAGTAAAAACCAATGATCCCAGGCAGAATGACGATGAAAGGAATCAATAATTTCAATAATGCTGTCAAGAGCAAGCCTTTTTGCGCTTCTTTGAGATTGACAGCACCAAGCACTCTCTGGACGATAGACTGATGCATAGTCCAGAAGTACAGCTGATTGATAATCATGCCTGTGAATAGAACATTGAATGGAAGTATCGCATCTCGAGATCCTGCTCCGACAGAAGGCTCTTGGCTGATGACATTAAATTTCTCAGGGGCATGATGAAATACTTTTAAAAATCCCGAAACGATATGACCATCGCCGATGGTGTAGAGCGCAATCACTGGTAAAGCAAAGCCCGCGATTAATAATCCAAAGCCATTAATGGTGTCAGTATAAGCCACCATCTTCAGGCCACCAAAAATGGCATACATGGAGCCAATAGTCCCTACCGTAAGGACTGTTATCCATATACCTTGCTGCTTAGTCACACCCAGCAGTTCTGATATTTCAAAAATGCTTTCGATGTTCAATGCTCCAGTGTATAGCACGATAGGAAGCAGTGTTGCGACGAATGATATAATCAATAGCAAAGCAACAATCGTCCTGATGATCCCATCAAATCGGAGTTCTAAAAATTCTGGGATGGTCGTCAATCCCATCTTCAGATATTTAGGGACAAAATAAATCGCTGCGATAATTAAAGCTATAGAAGAAGTGGCTTCCCACGTGATGATTATGGCTCCATTCTTATAAGAAGAGCCATTCATCCCGATAAGGTGCTCTGTTGAAATATTCGTCAGCAGCATAGAGCCTGCTATCACTATACCTGTGAGGCTTCTACCACCTAGAAAGTATCCATCCTGTGACTGCAGGTTATCTCGCTTTAATTGCCACCCAGCGTAAGCTGCTACAAATAAGGTGAAAGCAAAAAAACTGATGTATTGATATATCATAGAAAGATGTTAAAGCATATTATTTGACTGATATGACTTGATTAGACTTGAGAGATTCTGAGGCCGCTATCGCAATCTTAATCGACTGTAATGCATCATGATAGCCTACTGCACATGCCCTATCATCCACGACATCTTTTATGAATTGCTGGATCTCAATCGCATAAGAAATCTCATATCGCTCTAAGAAAAAGTGCATAGGCTTAGAGCTATGCAGCTGATCATGACCCCAGTGCTCGATTCTATCCTGTAGCTTATTATTTACTTTCAGAATGCCGCCCGAGCCGAATGCTTCTATTCTTTGATCGTAACCATATATGGCTTTTCGACTATTCATAATCGTACAGATCAATCCATTCTGAAATCTCAACATGACCGTCGCAGTGTCTATATCATTATACTTCTTAATGGAGTCGTCTATCCTGACATCACCAGTAGCGAATACCTCCTTCACTTCACTACCCACAAGATATCTGGCCATATCAAAATCATGGATAGACATATCAAAAAAGAGCCCTCCAGAATCCTTAATAAAGCTCAGTGGCGGAGGAGCCGGATCACGACTGATAATTAATAACTGGTGCAAATCGCCTATATCTCCTGTCGCTATTCTCTCTTGCAGCTTGCTAAAATCAGGATCAAACCGACGATTGAATCCAACTTGCAGCTTAATCTTAGATCGATCGACGACATTCTTAATATTTATAATCTCAGACAGATCTAGTGAAACGGGCTTCTCACAGAAAATATCTAAACCCTGCTGGGCAAAGTCCAATATCATCTGATAATGATAGCTTGTCGGGCTACAGATGAGCACAGCATCTATATCCATTTCAGAATTTAAAAGAAGATTGTGGTCATTATAATATGTGATTGCTTCATGATCGACTGTAAGATCAGCAGGCATAGATGGACTACATATCAAGATTCTATCTACATCATCATGATTCTTTACTGTATTAAGATGGATTCTACCTATTCTACCTAAACCTATGATCGCTACGGTGAGACCTGATTGTTTCATGCTATGACTAATTTCGCTATTTCAGAGTGAAAAACTTACATAATTAGGGATAATATCGATGCCAGCATCAACTCTGAAAAAATAACTAAGCTCAATGATTTGATAATTTATGTGAATGCACTCTTAGAGATCACCAAAATTTTATGACTACCAACATTGAGAATAATATTGGCATTGGGCCCTATGTATCTGCCAGTAGCCGGACACATCTCCCTCAGCCTATGGCTGACAGCTTAGAAAGGGATACTATGCTATTCATTATGATAAATCTTAGCTTTTTTCCAAGTCAGCATTTTATAAAGAAACAATCCCTTTAAAGCTTTTTAAGGGGTATGCAAGGGATTTTGGACTACTATCATTTATGTGCACATTCATAAACTTTTAGCATTATATCTGTTTATTATAAAAGGTCAGCGTTATTTTTTATAATATAGCTACTGTGAACAGAGGATTTATTGATGTCGTAAATAGACATATTAACATTTCGGAAGAAGATTTGAAGCTTATATCAGACTTATCTGAGACTAAGACATATGAAAAAGGTGAAGTTATCCTTCGCGCTGGTGAGTTTTGCGATTTTATAGCATTCATCGATAAGGGTGTCGCTATGATGTATAGAGAAGATGATCAGCAAAAGAAGGGCGTTTTCGAATTTTATATGGATGGAGAATTTGTTTCTGACTACTACGGCTATATAGCAAAGAAAGAATCTGTATTTAATATTAATGTATTAGAAAAAACAACAGTTTCTTATTTAAATAGAGAAGCCACAGCTAAAATTCAAGCGAAGGTCAATAAATGGGATAAGTTCTCTCGTCTCATTACAGAGAAGGCATACTCTCAAATTATAGATCAGCTGCATGACACCAAATTTATGACTGTGGAGGAACGATATAAACAGTTATTAGAAGATCGGGTAGAACTATTGCAGCGAGCTCCTCTATATCTGATCGCATCTTATCTAAATACCACACCTGAGACGCTTTCTAGAATCAGACGACATATAGCGACGCACTGATACTACTTCTGGAACATCTCAATTAACAGTTCATTCTCAGCTTAATTGCATCCGTTACCATTTCTGGACCATATTTTGCTTTTAGCATAGGATAGCTTACTTTTGCGCAAAATTTTTTCACTTACTTTTTACACTCACTTAAACATCATATGGATACAGCAGTTAAAACACCACCAAAATACAAAGTAAAAGACATCAACCTTGCGGCCTGGGGTCGTAAAGAGATGGATCTAGCTGAAGCAGAAATGCCCGGCTTAATGGCCGTCCGTGAAGAATACGGACCAAATGCCCTTAAAGGTGCTAGAATCGCAGGATGCTTGCACATGACGATTCAGACAGCTGTATTGATAGAGTCACTGACAGCTCTCGGAGCTGAGGTATCATGGTCCTCATGTAATATCTTCTCGACTCAAGATCATGCAGCAGCAGCCATAGCCGCATCTGGTGTACCAGTGTATGCATGGAAAGGTATGAATGAAGAGGAATTTGAGTGGTGTATCGAGCAGACGTTGTTTGCATTCTCAGATGGGCAACCTCTGAATATGATCTTAGATGATGGTGGTGATCTGACTAATATGGTCTTAGACAAATTCCCAGAGCTTGTACCTGGTATCAAAGGGATCAGTGAAGAGACGACGACAGGAGTACACAGACTATATGAGCGAGAGATTGCTGGTACGCTAGCACTTCCTGCGATCAATATCAATGACTCTGTCACTAAGTCAAAATTTGATAATAAATACGGCTGTAAAGAATCTTGTGTAGATGCGATCAGAAGAGCAACTGACGTCATGATGGCGGGTAAAGTAGCTGTGGTAGCTGGATATGGAGATGTAGGTAAAGGTACAGCAGCTTCTCTGGCAGGTGCAGGATGTCGAGTGATCGTCACTGAGATAGATCCTATTTGTGCGCTTCAGGCTGCAATGGACGGATTCGAAGTAAAGAAAATGTCTAGCGCTGCACCGGAAGCAAACATCATAGTGACCGCGACAGGTAATAAAGATATCCTGAAAGGAGAGCACTTTGAGGCGATGAAAGATAAAGTGATTGTGTGTAATATTGGTCACTTTGACAATGAGATCGACATGAATTGGCTTAATACTAAGCATGGCGATTCTAAAGTAGAAATCAAGCCTCAAGTAGACTTATACACCATAGATGGTAAAGACATCATAATACTGGCTGAAGGCAGATTGGTTAATTTAGGATGTGCCACTGGCCACCCTTCATTCGTCATGTCTAATTCATTTACGAATCAAGTCTTAGCTCAGTTAGAGCTTTGGGATAATTCAGATAAGTATGAGAATAAGGTATACATGTTGCCGAAGCACCTAGATGAAAAAGTAGCAAGACTACACTTAGAGAAGATAGGTGTAGAGCTTGAAGAATTAAGCTCAGACCAGGCTAAGTATATTAATGTACCTCAAGAAGGGCCATACAAACCTGAATACTACAGATACTAAACTACTTATAATAATAGTGATATAAAACAAAAGCCCAATTCGTGAGAATTGGGCTTTTTGCATATCTGAAGCTTGTGTTGTGCTTCAATCGAAATAACTAACTAACAAAAATTAGCATTACTGACAAGGCAGTATAGATTATAGGAACACTACTCCCCCTTTCGAGATTGAGTGTTTCTGTCTTTATTAATCTTATCATATTCTTTCTTACCTATACCATTGATCATGATATTTAACCTCATCTGATCTCTTCTCGCGCCTAAAAAAGTACGAGGTCTAATGCCTGTAGCAAATGGGTTAGGTGATGTTGCGAATCCTCTCATAATTATAAATTTTAATATATTATTCTGTTTAAGTGCTAAATATGTAGTTAAAACAGAATATTTGAAGTAATTGTTTTATTTTAAATAATATAATTTTGTATTACATTACAAAGATGTGCCCTAACCGACAGTGAATTCAAGTATTCTCGATGAATGTCATTCTTTATCCGTCTAATGCCCTCTATTGCTCATATCAGTACGGCCTTGATATTAATTATTGCTTAAATTTTCATTTTAGCGTTAGATACTGAATCAATCATGCTTTGGAGTCGTTATCTTGTTAGCACACAATAATCATCCAAGTGATACACATCATCTTCAGCCTACTATTAGCATGTCATCCATCGCTGTTACATGAATTTCACGTCAGCAAGTGTGAAGTAGAATATGTAAAAGAAGAGCGATCTGTCCAGATATCATTACAGATATTCATAGATGATTTAGAATTAGCTATGAAAAATGCAGGTTCTGAAGACCTATTCCTCTGCACTAAGAAAGAACATCCCGAAGCTAATAAATACATCCAAGCATACTTATCTACAGTCTTTAAGATTAATGTAGATGGTGAGGAGATGGAATATGCGTACTTAGGAAAAGAGATGTCAGAAGACTTAGCTGCTGTCTGGTGCTACTTAGAAATATCTAATACAGATATACTCAGCTCATTTGGTATAGAGAATAAGGTGCTGATGGAAACATTCCCAGATCAAAAAAATCTGGTCAAAGTCAAATTATCAAAGACAACAAAAGAACACTATCTATTCGATACAAAAGACTACAAAGGCGAAATAAACTTATAGCTCGATATAATTCAACATGATCAAGCAAATTTTCATCTTCCCGATCAAATGCTATCAATGGTTCCTCTCTCCCCTCTTAGGCCAAAACTGCCGCTTTCAGCCCAGCTGCTCTAACTATATGATCCAAGCTATTACAGAATGGGGCATATTCAGAGGTACATTTATAGGGACTAAGCGAATATGTAGATGCCATCCATGGGGTGGACATGGTCCCGATCCCGTACCTTTGAATCCTAATCGAAAGAAAAACGTAGATGTTACAAAGACCTCGCAGAAATAGAAGAAGCCAAGCCATCAGAAATCTAAATCAAGAGACTATACTACATGTCTCTAATTTGATCTATCCTCTGTTCATTCAAGAAGGTTCTGGCATTAAAGAAGAAGTGAGTTCGCTGCCAGGTAATTTCAGGTGGTCCTTAGATACCTTACTTTCAGAAATAGAAGACTGTATGAATCTGGGATTAGAGCACTTCATTCTATTTCCCAAAGTAAAGGATCAGTACAAAGATAAGACAGGAAGCTACAGTTATCATCCAGACAACTTCTACCTAAAAGCTGCAACAGAAATCAAATCCCGATTCCCGGAAGCGACACTCATCAGTGATGTGGCACTTGATCCGTATAATCTAGATGGACATGATGGCATCGTCAAGAATGGCGAGATCCTGAATGATGAGACGCTCCGAGTCTTAGTCCAGATGTCAGTTGCTCAGGCGGAAGCTGGATTCGACATACTCGGCCCCTCAGATATGATGGATGGCCGAGTGCAGGCTATGAGGATGGCTTTAGATGATGGCGGATATACTAACACGGCAATCATGTCATACACAGCTAAGTATGCCAGCGCATTCTATGGCCCATTCCGAGATGCCTTAGACTCTGCTCCAGTGGATGACCCCTCTGTCCCCAAGGATAAGAAGACCTATCAGATGAATCCTGGGAATAAGAGAGAGGCTCTCATAGAAGGTGAACTGGATGAAATGGAAGGGGCAGACTATCTGATGGTGAAGCCTGCTGTTCACTACTTAGACATCATCCATCTCATGAAAGAGAACTTTAATCTACCCATAGCGGCCTATCATGTGAGCGGCGAGTGTGCGATGCTGACTGCTGCTTGTCAGAAGGGTTGGTTGAATTATAGCATTGCGATGCCTGAGACATTGCTTTCTATTCGGCGCGCAGGGGCGGATGCTATTATTACTTACTTTGCTAAGGATTATGCTGGGATGGTGAAGAAGGGGGAGTTCTAAATCTTAGTTTTTTCCTATCTTTCTATACCGAAAAGAAATTGGTTCGGGACTTTTTAAACCAGCAAACCTATTTCTTTGGCGTATTATTCTCGATGCTATTTAAACCGATAGCTATCGGTTTAAAATAGCATCGGTATATCATTCTTAATTTGTCAATTCTCATACCATGAGTCGTATCATCATATCGCTTTTATTTATTGTGTTATTTTCCACCATCAGCTTCACTCAGGACGACGTCACATCATTAGTCGGAAGTCTATTAGCTGATACACCTTTAGAAGAAGACTTACAAGAACTCTGTGACGACATCGGAGGGCGAGTCACTGGCTCGATAGCCAATGAGAAAGCAGTCGAATGGGCCTATCAAAAGTTCCAAGAAGCAGAAGTTACAGTAGAAAAAGATCCATTTGAAATGCCAATACTCTGGCTGGCAGAAGGCAGTAGCTGTACCATAAATGAAATAGACTTTGAGCCACTTGTCGTCTCTAAATACAATACTATGCCAGGTAGCTATTCTGGTGAACTTATATTTGTTGGCAAAGGTACTACTGAAGAATTAGATGCCATTGGCGATGCAGCCCTGAATGGTCAATTCCTCTTAGTCGAATCAGATCTTTGTCTGGACATCAATGCCCTCTTCGCAGAGTATGCTCATGCCACCAAAGTCGAAATGGAAGCTTACCACAGAGGTGCGCAAGGCATCATATTCATGTCATCTCGGCCTAATAAAGTCTTATATCGATTCTTGACATCCATGGTCACAGCTGATAATATCATCCCTCAATTAATCATGGCTAGAGAGGATGCGATGCGTTGTATCAGGTCAATTCGGAAAGGAAAAAAGCTAACAGTCAACATGACCATAGCTGCCAAGACAGGACCAGCATTTACCTCGCATAATATCATAGGCGAAATAAAAGGCTCAGAGAAGCCAGAAGAAATCGTCGTCATCGGTGCACACATAGACTCATGGGCCTTAGGTACAGGTGCTAATGATAATGGAGGCAATGTGAATGTCATGATAGATATAGCCAGACAGATGCGAAAGCTGAGCATCAAACCGAAAAGGACGATACGATTTGCACTATGGAATGGAGAAGAGCAGGGATACTTTGGTTCATGGGATTATACCTTAGACCATGAATCCGAGTTGGATAAGCACATCATGGCACTATCAGTAGACATCGGTAGCGGAGCGATCAATGGTTTCTTCACTAATGGTCGTGCAGAGCTGCTTCCCATCGTCCAAAAGGTCCTGGCACCAGTATCGGCCCTTGGAGACTTTTCTCATGTTAATGCGCCAATCGTAGGCACTGATAATTTTGACTTCATGCTTCAAGGTGTCCCTAACTTAGTGGCTAATCATATGCCTCAGGTCTATGGACAGACTTACCATGCCACTTCTGACACTTATGACAAAGTAGACTTACGTCAGCTTAAAATAAATTCTGCCATCATCGGAGCTTTAGCTTTAGGCTTTGCTAATCTGCCAGATGATGATGCAGCGACACTGACTCAACAAAACAGGACAGAGGTTCAAAAGATATTTGATGAATTTAATCTAGAATTTACCATGAGGATGTTTGATGTATGGGAGCCGTGGGTGAATGAAGAGCGAGGGCTTAAGTCTAAGTAATACAGTCAAAGGGTTAAAATCCCTTCGTGTAGATCAGTACTGGTGGGCTAACAATCAACAGCAGATTAATCAATACCGAAATAACAATAAATTAGAAATGAATTTACCAGATTTAGCAACTCAAGCATATTGAATGAGATCAAGATATAGGTCAACTATCAGACATTGCGATCACAGCGAATGAATTTACTTTGTGATACATAATCATCATTATGCCAAATCAAACATCAGATATCATTATCATCGGTGCCGGGCTGACTGGTCTTAGCCTTGCCTATATGCTTAGAGATAGTGGCCTATCGGTCATCATCTTAGAAGCAAGGTCTCGTATCGGAGGTCGCATCCATACGCTATATCCTGAAGAGCAAGCATCGCAAGACATGGGTGCGACTTGGCTGGGCACGAAGCATCAGCACCTTACTCAGCTACTCCAAGAGTTAGAGATCGGCGTCTTTGCTCAAGAACTGGGAGATAAAGCGATATATGAACCAATGTCGATTAATCCACCTCAATTAGTCGTGCTTCCTAAAAATCAAGATCCGAGTTATAGAATCAGTGGAGGAAGCTCAGCACTGATCAATCGACTGAAGGATGAATTACATGCAGGTCAAATCCTGACAAATCAGATAGTCTCATCCATCACACAAGAAGCAAATCAAATAAATGTAAAAACAGAAAATAATCAATACACAGCCACTACAGTCATCTCTACCCTACCACCCTATTTACTAACTAAGACTATAGAAATTAATCCAGTACTGCCTGAAGAACTAACAAAGATCGCTGCGACCACACATACCTGGATGGGAGAATCAATTAAAATCAGCCTGGCATATGAGTCCCCATTCTGGAAAGAAGAGAATACAAGTGGCACCATCTTTAGCAATGTGGGACCAATACCAGAAATGTATGACCACAGTGATCTGGCAAATAAAAAACACGCATTAAAAGGATTCTTAAATGGCAACTATCATTCACTTACCAAAGATGAGCGACTTACAATGATCTTAAAGCAACTGAAGAAGTATTATGGGGATAAAGCGAGTAAACCCATTGCTTACCATGAGACAGTATGGAGACATGAAAGCTTTACATCAGTTGCTTACGACCAGCATATACTACCACACCAAAATAATGGCCACCCTATGTTTAGAGGTAGCTATTTAGATAACAGACTCTATGTCGCAGGTGCTGAAACAGCGGCACATCACTCAGGCTATATGGATGGAGCTGTAGGTAGCGCTAAGCATGCATATGATCAGATCATGAATGAAATATCTAAGACATAGACGTTGTTGAAACTCTATAGAATCACAAAGGCCATGAACCATCTAAAGAATAAGAATTATAAATTTTAGAAACGAATGAATCAAAACATCGGAAGAGACATAGACCACATCGTATATGCAGTGAAAAATCTGGATCATGCCATCCAAGAACTGCATGAATTGTTAGGCGTGAGACCGGTCTTCGGAGGTCATCATAAGCATAACGGAACAAAGAATGCACTCCTAAATCTGGGTAATTCTATATACTTAGAAATCATAACCATGGATCAGGATAATTTAGACATTCCTGCTCCCAGATGGATGGGAGTCGATCTGATCCAAGAGTCAAAGGTCACTCGATGGTCACTTAAGTCAACTGATCTAAAATCCGATGCTCATCATCTATCTGTATATCAAGATAATATGGGTGTCATCAGTGGTGGAAGCAGACAAACGTCAGAAGGTCATCTATTAGAATGGGAGATGATCTTGCCTTTAGCTGAGCCAGAAGTCGAAGTCATCCCATTTATGACGGACTGGCAGAAATCATCAGTTCATCCGACGGACAAACTTGAGACAGAATGTACACTGATGGATATAAAATTATCATCTCCTAATCCAGAGAAAGTCAATTCCACTTTAGAAAAGCTCAATTTAAAAATGAATGTTGAAAAGACAAAAGAAGCAAAGATCTCTCTAATAATGAAATGTCCAAATGGAATAATAACCCTGAATTAGGGCATATGACAGTTCCATGATGCTCGCTATTCTTAGGTTGCACTTCCGAATAAATATTTCTAACTACGTCATAATTATCACCACTTAGTTAGTCTCCTCCATCTCCCTGAATAAAGTGATAAATTCCTCAAGCGTCATACTCCCCTTGTCGCCATCTCCCTGAATTCTGACAGCGACTTGCCCAGCATCTTCTTCTTTATCACCTACAATGAGCATGATCGGAATCTTCTTCAGCTCAGTATCTCTGATCTTCTTCCCAATAGACTCGGTCCGATCATCTATATAGCCTCTGATGTCTTCTACAGATAGCTTGTTCTCGATCTGCTTCGCATAGTCTATATACTTGTCACTGATCGGAAGTATCGCAAACTGATCAGGTGTCAGCCACAGTGGAAACTTACCAGCACAGTGCTCTATCAGCACTCCGATGAATCTCTCCATAGAGCCGAATGGAGCTCGGTGAATCATGACTGGTCTATGCGGTTTATTATCGGAGCCAATGTATTCTAATTCAAATCTTTCTGGAAGATTATAGTCTACTTGGATCGTCCCTAACTGCCATCTTCTTCCCAGAGCATCTTTGATCATGAAGTCCAGTTTAGGGCCATAGAATGCAGCCTCTCCTACCACTGTGGTCGTCTCAAGTCCTGCTTCTTGAGTGGCCTCTATAATTGCTTTCTCTGCTTTATCCCAGTTCTCGTCAGAGCCAATGTACTTCTCTTTACTATCTGGATCCCTGAGCGATATCTGAGCGGTAAAACTTTCATACCCTAGCTTTTTAATCACCAGCATGGTCAAGTCCAACACCCCTAAAAATTCATCTTTCACCTGATCCGGCATACAGAATATATGAGCATCATCCTGCGTGAAGCCTCTGACTCTGGTCAATCCATGTAGCTCCCCAGTTTGCTCATATCGATACACCGTACCAAACTCTGCGATTCTCACAGGCAGCTCTTTATAAGACTTTGGCTTATTCCCATATATCTCACAGTGATGGGGGCAGTTCATCGGCTTCAAGAAGAACTCCTCTCCTTCTTTAGGTGTGGTGATGGGCTGGAAGCTATCCTCCCCGTATTTCTCATAGTGACCTGATGTCACATAAAGATCCTTCTTAGCGATGTGAGGTGTGATCACAGGCTGATATCCCCTTTTGATCTGTTCTTTCTTGAGAAAATTTTCTAATCGAGTCCTGAGTGCAGTTCCCTTAGGCAGCCATATGGGCAGCCCTGCACCGACTTTCTCAGAGAACATAAATAATTCTAACTCCTTACCTAATTTACGATGATCACGCTTCTTAGCCTCCTCTAATAAATGAAGATACTCAGTCAGCTCTTTTTGCTTTGGGAATGTGATGCCGTAGATTCTGGTCAGCTGCTTTCTCGTCTCATCACCTCTCCAATATGCACCAGCCACCTTCATGAGCTTGATGGCTTTGATCGGTGCTGTAGATGGGATGTGTGGACCTCTGCATAAGTCAGTAAAATTCCCTTGCTGATAGAAGGTAATCGTCCCGTCATCCAGCCCTTCTAATAACTCCAACTTGTACTCATCCCCCTTCTCCGTGAAGTGAGCGACAGCTTCATCCTTACTGACATCGATCCTGTTAAATTCATTTTTCTGTCTGGCCAGCTCGAGCATTTTATCTTCTATCTTCTTAAAGTCGCCAGTGCCTAATACTGTGTCTCCTGTATCTATGTCATAATAAAAGCCTTGCTCTATCGCGGGTCCGATCCCAAACTTAGTCTCAGGATATAATGCCTCTAATGCTTCTGCCAGCAAGTGAGCGGATGAATGCCAAAAGGTTGCCTTGCCATCATCATCTTTCCAAGTATGGAACTGTATAGCAGCATCTTCATAAACAGGGCGATTAGCGTCTCTCACCTCACCATCTACACTCGCAGAGAGTACGTTACGCGCCAGCCCCTCAGAGATAGACGTGGCTATTTGCATCGGAGTCGTCCCGACTTCATATTCTCGCACTGCACCGTCTGGAAACGTAATATTTATCATGAGTTCAATTTTCGAAGGGCAAAGTTAATAAACTTGTTACTTCGTACAAGCTAAAAACAAATGTCATGATTGTATGTTCTTCAAGGGATTCAGCTATTTTTGTATTCAGTTACACCAACTCTCGATCCACTTCATGAAGAAAGACACAATCAAAAAAGTCACTTCCCAAGAATCGTCATCTATCACAACCAAGCCTATCCTCGAAATAAGATCAACAACTGCAAAACAAAAAGAAGATCAAATCATCGTCGAAGAACCATTAGAAATTAAAATAAGAATCTCGACTGGAGAAAAAATAGCAAGCTATGACCTGTCAGTCACTATGAGGACCCCTGGAGATGACTTTAATCTGGTAAAGGGATTTCTATTCACAGAAGGTATCATTTCAGCTGATCAGGACATCATCAAGATCAATTATACCGATACGCTGAGTGGCAGTCAGGGCAATAGCATCACTGCACACCTCAGCCCTCATACAGGATTCAGTCCTGACTCTTTACAGCGCCACTTTTACACCAGCTCGAGCTGTGGAGTATGTGGTAAGACTTCTATCGAAATGGTCAAGCAGCAGAGTCCTTACCTGATGAAGGTCGGGCAGCCTAGAATTGAGCATACTGTATTAAGTCATGTACTGCATGAATTCTCCGCTCATCAAGACCTATTCAATCTTACAGGTGGCAATCATGCCGCAGCAGTATTTGATTCTAAGGGAACCATCACCCATGCCGCTGAAGACGTAGGTAGGCATAATGCATTTGACAAACTAATAGGCCATCTATTATCAAAACAGAAAATACCCTTTCATGCTGGTGGTGTCATAGTCAGCGGCAGAGCCAGTTTTGAATTAATGCAGAAGTGCTGGATGTCGGGTATTCCATTATTCGCAGCTATTGGAGCGCCCTCAAGTCTTGCAGTGGAGCTAGCTGAGGATACGGGTATCACTTTGGTCGGATTTCTATCTGAAGACAGGATGAATATATACAGCTATGCAGACAGAATCTTCATTAGCGACGACACATGATATAAGTTAGATATCTTGCTGTCGCTTTTTAAATAACTACCCTATTCAAAATTCAGCGATCCATCATTAAGACTGCTGTATTTCAAATTAAATATATCCTTGATATAGTTTTGAAACAGGCGCCAAGGCCTTTTGTCTCCTTGCTTAGGTAGCTCATGTGCGGCCCGAGACACATAGCCCGAAGCCAGATCTATGAGCTGCGTCTCCTTAATATCCGCAGGAGGGATAGCGGTGACTGATTGTTGATTCTTTTTGCTCATGGAATTAAGAATCCGACAGACAAAACTGCAACTCAGATCGCACTTCAAAGTCCAAGAAGCATTAGTATAGCCAAACATTGAAGCCAGATTAGGCACACCACTGAACATCATACCGCGATAAGTGAATAGACTGGGGATATTCACTTCTTTCTGATCGATTATAATTTTCATACCACCTATAAACTGCATGCGGAGTCCTGTCGCTGTAATGATCAAGTCTGCGGGCAAATGATCGCCCGATTTTAATTGGATTCCATCTGATGTAAACTGATCAATGTGGTCAGTGACGACCTTAGATGTACCTGCCTTTATAGATAAAAATAAATCTGAATCAGGCACAGCACACAGGCGCTGATCCCAAGGATTATAATCAGGCGTAAAGTCTTTGTCATTAAATATTTCTTCACCAAGTTCATTTTTGACACCTTCTATCAGTTTCTTTTTCATCACTGCAGGCCACTTCTGACAGAGATTATAGAAAAATATACCCATCGAAATATTCTTCCATCGAGAAAGATTGTAAGCCATTTTTGCTGGCAGTATTTTTCTGAGTTTATTAGCAATGGGATCTTGCTGAGGCACAGTCATAATGTAAGTCGGCGATCGCTGCAGCATGGTGACAGACTTGGCTGCTTTAGCCAGTTCTGGTACTAATGTCACAGCAGTAGCTCCGCTGCCGATGACGACGACTTCCTTATCAGCATAGTCATAATCCTCTGGCCATTGCTGCGGATGGATGAGATCTCCACTATATTTATCTATGCCTTCAAAGTCAGGCGTATACCCTGAATCATAAGCATAATATCCTGCACACATGATTATGAATTGGCACTTGTATTGTTTTTCTGCATCAGCATCCTGAACATCGATAGTCCATTTATTTTCTTCGGACGACCAGGCAGCGCTGGACACTTTTTTATTAAACTTAATTTTTTCTGTGACCTCATACTCATCTGCTGTCGCTTTTATGTACTTGAGAATAGCTGGCCCATCAGCTATCGCATCGTCAGACACCCACGGCTTAAATGAATATCCCAAAGTATACATATCAGAATCAGAGCGTATACCAGGATACTTGAATAAGTCCCAAGTTCCACCTATGCAGTCTCGTGCTTCTAAAATGATATAATTATGGTCTGGACATTTCATCTGGAGATGACAAGCTGCTCCTATACCAGAAAGTCCTGCACCTACGATGATGACGTCATATTCTTCTATATTAGCCATTTCACAATTTAATGAACAAAAGAGTAATTATCAGTAGTACTTGGTAACTATATTGTATAATATCAATCTATTGACTTACATCAATCTTATAAAAATCAAGTACACTGTCTATTTGAAATAAACTTCTCCCTATCTTGAACCGTTTACTGAAAAGACATGGCAAAGAAAAAACAAACCCCACAAGCGACGACCCCTACAGAATTCACTGGTATTAGCATCAAGAAGACAAAGGATATGGCTGCTGGCGCACCAGCGATCATTTCATCATTAAAGCATCTTAAGGATTACACTGATCCAGCACAATCAGTCAAAACGATGTTTAAGCTGAATCAGAAAGGTGGCTTTGACTGTCCTGGCTGTGCATGGCCAGACCCTGATGATGAGCGATCCTCTCTGGGTGAATACTGTGAAAATGGTGCTAAAGCCATTGCCGAAGAAATACAAAAGAAAACCATCGGAGCTGAATTCTTTTCAGAGCACTCCGTATATGACTTATCTCTTTTATCTGATTTTGAAATCGGAAAACAAGGAAGACTGATAGAACCAATGGTCCTCAAAAAAGGGGGTGATCACTACGAGCCCATCACATGGGACAAAGCATTTAAACTCATAGCAAAAGAGATAAGAGGACTGGACCATCCAGATGAAGCCCTATTCTACACCAGTGGGAGGACATCTAATGAAGCAGCTTTCCTATATCAATTATTCGCCAGGACGCTTGGCACTAATAATCTACCAGACTGCTCTAACATGTGTCATGAATCATCTGGCATCGGCCTTTCTGAGACTTTAGGCATCGGGAAGGGATCAGTCACCCTTCAAGACTTACATGAGGCTGAAGTGATCATGGTCATGGGTCAAAACCCTGGCACCAACCATCCACGTATGCTCACCGCACTACAGAAATGCAAGAATAATGGTGGCAGAATCATATCAGTGAATCCTCTTCCTGAAGCAGGTCTGATGAGATTCGCTCATCCACAAAAACCTGCACAGATGCTGAGAAAAGGGACTAAGCTAACAGACCTCTTCTTACAAGTCAAAATAAATGGAGATGTCGCACTTCTGCAAGCCATCATGAAGCTTCTGCTGATTGAAGAAGAAAAGACGCCAGGCAAAATATTTGATCTGACATTCATCAAGGAACATACAGAGGGATATAAAGCTTTGCTGAAAGCTTTGAAAAAATTAGACTTAGATAAAGCAGTCAAAGCATCTGGGGTATCTCTGGATGATATCAAAACTGCTGTAAATATGCTCAAGCATAAGCAAAAGATCATCATCTGCTGGGCCATGGGACTTACCCAGCACGTGAATGGCGTGGCAAATATTCAAGAGATCGTCAATCTACTGTTACTTAAAGGTGCTATAGGCAAACCTGGTGCAGGCACATGTCCTGTCAGAGGACATAGTAATGTTCAGGGTGATCGCACCATGGGTGTCTGGGAGTCGCCGAAAGATTCCTTTCTGGATAAACTCGATGAAGTATTCGACATTAAGTCTCCAAGAAAACATGGACATGCCGTCGTAGATGCCATCGAAGCAATGCATAAAGAAGAAGCAAAAATATTCTTTGGCCTGGGAGGCAACTTCATTTCAGCCACTCCTGATACTGAGTACACTGCAGAGGCCATGAGAAAATGCAGCCTTACTGTCCATGTGTCTACTAAGCTTAATCGCTCGCACCTAGTGCATGGGCAGCAGGCACTCATCCTTCCCTGCCTCGGTAGGACTGATATCGACGAGCAGCAGTCAGGAGAGCAGTTTATCAGTGTAGAGAATTCGATGGGCGTCGTCCACTCATCAAGAGGTGTGCTCACTCCTCCATCAGAACTACTAAAAAGCGAAATAGACATCGTCGCCTCACTGGCACATCATTGTCTACCAGATAGTGCCATCGACTGGTTAAGCTATATCGATAATTATGACCTCATCAGAGATGCAGTGGAACAGGTCGTTCCAGGTTTTGATAATTATAATGGGCGTGTAAGACTCGACGCTGGCTTCTATCTACCTAATGGCGCGAGAGATCGCGAATTCAATACGGATAATGGCAAGGCAAAATTCACACTTCATCAAATACCTAAGACAGATATGAAGGGTCATGAGTTTATCATGATGACCATTAGAAGCCATGACCAATATAACACTACGATCTATGGTTTGGATGATCGATATAGAGGCATCTATAATGAAAGAAGAGTCGTCATGATGAATGAGACTGATATGGCTATGAAAAAGCTAATCAAAGGGGATGTCGTAGATATTGCTCATGATGATGGTCATCATAAACGCACAGCACCAGAATTTATCGTCGTTCCTTATGATATACCTAAAGGGTGTGTAGCGACTTATTTTCCCGAAGCTAACGTACTCGTCCCATTGAAGCATATGGCAATAAAAAGTAAGACACCAGCTTCTAAAAATATTCCCGTCAATTTGATTTAATCTAATAATTATTCTATTTAAGTACGTCTTTATCTATTGATAAGCTGATCCAATTATATAAATTTCAATTTATCTGACATGTATAATTGAAAAGCGATCTTTATAATTCTGCTCAAAGAAATTCTAGCCTTTTGACTATTGTTAAAATATTGAATAAATAGAAAAATAATTGTGGCTTTACTGAATAAAATTCGTCTAAAATTCAATATCGCTAGTTAATGTTTTGATAGCAATTATTAAAAATTTTGCTCGCATACCTAGATTAACCCGTACTTAAACTCACTTACTCATATGCCTCTTCAGGTATTTTACATCTTGATCTTATCATTAGTCCCATTCTTAGGTATGTCACATGGAGACTTAGATGAACGGATCAAAGCAACAACTGCAGCACTTGAACTCACACCTAACGATGCCACTCTTCTTTTAAAAAGGGCTAAATTATTCTACCAGCACGGAGAGTATATGCGATCCATAAGAGACTATGAGAAGGCTGAAATACATCAAGGCAGTATTAAAATTATACTTCAAGGATATGCTCAGGCATGGCTTAAGGTCGGACAGAATGACTTTGCGCTAGAAAGCATAGACTCACTGATCTTACTCGCTCCTACCTACCATAAAGCACATGATATAAAAGCTGAGATACTAATGAATCAGAAGCGCTATCAAGAAGCTGCTAAATCATATCGAAGAACGATAGACTTAACCATAGAAAAACAAACACCTCTGTACCATAATCTCGTGTCAGCATATGATTCTATCGGGACCGCTACTGCAAATTATAATAGCATAGAGGTGATAAAAGAAGCACT
>ENA-ORXT01000771-ORXT01000771.1-marine-metagenome-genome-assembly--contig:-NODE-771-length-48011-cov-8.762882_pt1 | contig 48011 bp, 40 predicted proteins | sample MGYA00237868_ERZ511482 | MGnify/ENA metagenome assembly ERZ511482
GAAGCTCTTTTGGAAACTCGTAGCCATAGCTACGGGTTGAGAAAAAGCTGATAGATTGAGAATCAATGGCTTGCAAATCAATTAACAATATGTTTTTAAATCACTTCAATGTAACTTATACCAACTAGCTTATTTCTCCTATCTAAATTTTAAATATATATTTTCCTTGCAGGAATTCTTTTTAGAAAAGTTAATCTAATAAGGACATAGCCTTATACTTTCAAACTTGCAAAATATTTTCTTGCCGCAGCCATCACTCTTGGTGCTAATATCAATGTCGATACCATAGTAGGAATAGCCATCAATGCAAAAAATCCATCAATAAGGTTAAGCATCACATCTAGAGATGTAACAGCAGCTACGATTATGCTTAGTAAGTAGATATAATTGTAATAGTGTTTTTTGTCAGCGCCTACAATGAAAGACATACACTTACTCCCATAGTAAGAGTAAGAAAATAATGAGGAAATAGAAAAAATAGATACGCAGAGCAAAAGTAAATACTTGCCAAATCCTGGTAAAGAATTATTGAAAGCATTAGCTGTAAGGCTGACTCCGTTGTCAGCAGTAGTTTCCCATACTCCTGTTACTAATATGACCAATGCTGTTAATGTGCAAACTATTAAGGTATCGATCAAAGGTCCTAGCATTGCCACTAGTCCTTCACGTATAGGTTCGGATGTCTTAGCTGCACCATGAGCCATAGGAGCTGTACCTATCCCTGCTTCATTGGAGAATGCTCCTCTCCTGATACCTAAAAGTATTAACGCCCCTACCATGCCTCCGAACATTGGATCACCCTTATAAAGTGATGCAGAAAATGCCTCTGTAAAAATCAATCCTAGATATTTCGGCACTTGATCAAAATTGATGATCAATATTATGACCACAGAAATAAAATATAATACAACCATCGATGGAACTAGCTTCGCGGCAGTTTTGCTTATCCGATTTAATCCTCCTAGAATTACAACAGAAGTAATTGCAAATAAGACCAAGCCAATGGTCAAGTCTGACATAAAGCTAACTTCTACGCCATTTGGAATTAAGACGATATCCTTAATAGCTTGAGTTAATTGATTAACATTAAACACCGGTAGTGCTCCTACTAATCCTGCGATGCTAAAAAATATAGCTAACGGTTTCCATGCTTGCCCTAGCCCTTCTGTTATAAAATACATCGGGCCTCCTTGGAGTTCGCCGTTACTATCCTTACCTCGATAAAGAATTGCTAGCGAACAAGTAAAGAACTTAGTAGACATACCGATAATACCACTCACCCACATCCAGAAAATAGCTCCAGGACCACCAAGTGTTATTGCAACTGCTACTCCTGCAACATTCCCCATTCCGATAGTCGATGATAATGCTGTAGTGAGCGCCTCAAAATGATTGATCTGCCCAGGATCATTAGGGTCGTCATATTTGCCACGCAAGACCTGCACAGCATGACCAAGATATCTAAATGGAATAAATCTACTGACGATCAAAAGATATAGCCCACCTCCTATTAGTAAAATTAAAAGTGGCAATCCCCACACGAAACTCGCAAAGTCTGCAACGAATTGATTAATACTCTCCATCGTTCTTAGATATTATCTTGTAATTTATAAAACATAGATCAAGTATCAGAGTTTGTTGATCATTCTGTTACACGATTTTACAAGAATGCGAAAATTATCACTTAACGATATATTTGTTTTCTATCGATGTTTTTGATAAAGCTTTGCAAAATCTTTAGCAAAGTAGCTGATGATACAATCAGCCCCAGCTCGATGAATGGATAACAATGTTTCAGGCATAGCTTGGTCGTAGTCCAACCATCCTTTTTGGCAAGCCGCTATAAGCATAGCGCACTCTCCGCTTACATGATAAGCAGCAATAGGCAGATCAAAATTCTCCTTCATCATATGAATGATATCTAGATAATTAAGCGCTGGTTTTACCATCAAATAATCTGCTCCTTCTTGAGTATCTAATTCCCCTTCTATGAGTGCTTCCGTTTTGTTCGCAGGGTCCATCTGGTAGGTTTTTTTATCCTTTGGGATATCATCTCCTTCCACCGGCGCAGAGTCTAGCGCATCTCTAAATGGGCCATAGTATGCACTTGCATATTTCGCGGTATAGGACATGATAGATATATCACTAAATCCCTTATCATCCAGTGCTTCTCTGATCGCCCCTACTCTACCATCCATCATATCAGAAGGGCCTATGATATCAAACCCTGCAGCAGCTTGGGCTACTGACATTTTTTGTAATACCGCTAAGGTCTCATCATTTAATATCTTGCCATTCCTTACTATTCCGTCATGACCATCTACATTATATGGATCCAGTGCCACGTCTGATATCAAACACGTCTCTGGAAATTGCTTTTTAATTTGATTTGCAGCCTTGAGATAAAAATTCTTACTGCTATAACTATACTTCCCTACTTTATCTTTGTGCTTATCTACAACGTGAGGGAAAATTATAAAACTGCTGATTCCCAATTTTAAGCAGTTCTCTATCTCCCCTAGCATCTTATCAAGTGACCAGCGGTAATTACCAGGCAAAGAACTGACTTCACTCTTAATCCCTTTACCCTCTTCTAAAAACAAGGGATAGACTAGGTGATCAGGAGTCAGTATTGTTTCTCGAACCATTTTCCTGATGGCAATTGATTTTCTATTTCTTCTAGGTCTTCGATTCATTTTGTCTTATTTGGTCTGGGAGGTACTGGGTCATATCCATGCGGGCCCCATGGGTGGCATTTGCATATTCTTTTTAAACCAAGTAATGTGCCTTTTATTGCTCCCCATTCATTGATAGCATCGATCATATAAGCTGAGCACGTAGGTTGGAATCTACAATTTGAGCCGAGTAAAGGAGAAATAAATATCTGATAGAATCGGACTGGAAGTATAAATATTTTTTTGAACAAGGTCTGCTCAATTTAACTGCAAGCTTCCAGAGGTCTCCCCCTTCTGCAATAAAAAATGTTCTTTCTTATCCTTCGAAAATTTTAAAGCCACTACATTGCTCTGGTCATCAAAGGTCTCTATCAAGATCTTATTCTCGATTTGTATTACTTCTCTTGGTAGTACATCGGTGATTTCAAAATAACACCAGACAGCTAGTAAGTCATCGGATACTTCTTTACCTACATACGCAAGTTCGTGCACTTTGTCATCTACAGTTACTTTAAGGTTATCAGAGAGATAGGCTACTAATATGGAGTCTGCATTTGTGACCTCTTTGCTAGTGCATAGTTTTAGATTTTCCTCATTTTGCACTTTTGCAATAGCCTCTTCTAAGTCATCTATAAATATCCTCAGCGATATCTGTAGTGCACTATCTTCTTTGCTATAATTTATATCGCACTTAGATAGATGAAACTCATGGAGTGAAACCTCTTGAGAAGACCACCCAAAACCACTTAATAGAAAATAAATAAGCATTGTTTTCATATACAATAGACTCTACTCCAATTACTGAACAAGTTAATTCCAGATTTGGTGCCATTAATCATAAAATTGTAAAGTTCAGCTATTCTAAAGACTAATGGTAGTGTGGAGTAATGCCAGATGTTAAAGTTAATTGAATATAGAACCCTCCTAAGTTGACGACGTCAAAATGTCAATATAGAATAGTGCTAAAGATGACTTAGCCTAGGACACAAAAAGAAATAGTCATACTAGCAAGTACGACTACTCAACAGTTAACTATAGTTATTGTAAGAGGCAACTATGATTAACAACAAAGTTGAAATATAAAAGGAGACTTAAAGAAGCCTCCTTTTTATTTTTTTTAGAATATTCCGTGAAACTTATAGGCGACTCTAAGCCCTCCTGACACAACCCAATCGTTGAAGTCTGGGTTACGACTATCACTTATTCCATCTAAGTAATCTGTCAATGTATATCTCATACCTGCCTCAGCGCTAATACCGAGTCTAGGTGTCAGCTCTATCCTTACCCCTCCTCCGAATGGAAAAACTAGGTGGCTGTTTTTATATCTCCCAGGTTGCAGCTCCCCTGAGTCTGTAGGTAATCCACTAACGTGAGGGCTAAATAATCCTACGCCTACTCCAGCAAAAGCAAATGGTGAAAATTTCTTTTTATACCTGACCTTTACAGAGGGGCATCCGACTCTATATAATTTTTCTTTCACTTTATAAGAACTCAAGATACCTCTACTCCTATTAAAAGGATAATACGTAAACTGTAGCGAGTGTTCAGAAAAAATCGACTTGAAACTAAGATTAGGTACCCAATCTTTTCGTGAAGGAAAATTTTGGTCATCACCAGATATCGAACCATTCAGCATGTTATATGCTATGCTCATATTTTGGTTTATCATATAAGCCAATTTAAATCCAAACGCTGGGTGCGCTGCCTGTAGCGAAAATATTGGACTTTCATTTACATCGCCTTGATAAGACGCGTAGCCGGCGTAACCACTTACTTCTACTCTCTGCCCTGAGGCAAGTAGCGGTAGTAGGCATATCATTATTGCAGTAACTATTCTCATTCTCTTAAGTTTTAGGGTAGGGTGTTTCCCAATACTAATAAGTCACGGAATAGGTATAGTCAACCGTTAAGATTGGACATTACTTTTGTATAATTGCTTACATTCTTATTGTTTGAAGATGAATTATGTTTTTTCGATAGGCCAAAAAAAAGGCTGTTAGAATAATCCAACAGCCCTTAAATTGCTAACTCTTTTTGAATCTAGTATCTGTAATATTCTGGCTTATAAGGTCCTTCCTGAGGAACACCTATATAATCTGCTTGGTCTTTTCTCAACTCCTCTAATTCAACACCTATTTTAGATAAGTGGAGGTATGCAACCTTCTCATCTAGGTGCTTAGGCAGCATGTATACTTTGTTCTCATACTTATCAGTATTCTGCCATAGCTCTAATTGTGCTAAGGTCTGATTAGTAAAAGAATTAGACATTACGAATGATGGATGTCCTGTTGCACAACCTAGATTTACTAATCTCCCCTCTGCTAAAATCAATACATCCTTACCATCTATTGTGTACTTATCTACTTGTGGTTTGATCTCTACTTTAGTATCTCCGTAAGCCTTGTTTAACCATGCCATATCTATCTCATTATCAAAGTGACCGATATTACAAACGATTGCTTTATCCTTCATTCCTCTAAAGTGCTCTTCAGTTAGAATATCTTTATTGCCTGTTGCCGTTACGATGATGTTTGCATCTTTTACTGCGTTGATCATTTTCTTCACTGCAAAGCCATCCATTGCTGCTTGTAACGCACATATCGGATCAACCTCTGTCACCGTAACTCTACATCCTGCTCCTGCTAATGAAGCAGCACTGCCCTTACCTACATCTCCGTATCCTGCTACTACTGCAACCTTTCCTGCCATCATCACATCTGTTGCTCTTCTAATCGCATCTACACAAGATTCTTTACAGCCGTACTTATTATCAAACTTAGACTTAGTTACTGAGTCATTGATATTGATCGCTGGTATTGGTAGTGTACCATTATTTACTCGCTCATATAATCTATGGACGCCCGTCGTAGTTTCTTCAGATATACCTTTAATATCTTTTACTAACTCTGGGAATTTGTCTAATACCATATTAGTTAGGTCACCTCCATCATCAAGGATCATGTTCAATGGTTTGCCCCCCTCAAATCCAAATAACGTCTGCTCTATACACCACTCAAACTCCTCTTCATTCATACCCTTCCATGCAAATACAGGTACGCCTGTCTCTGCTATTGCCGCTGCTGCATGATCCTGCGTAGAAAATATATTGCAAGATGACCACGTCACCTCCGCTCCTAATGCAGTAAGTGTTTCTATCAATACTGCTGTCTGAATAGTCATATGAAGACATCCGGCGATCCTTGCACCTGCTAAAGGCTTAGAATCCCCATATTCATCTCTTAGCGCCATTAAACCTGGCATTTCTGCTTCTGCAAGGCCCATTTCTTTACGACCCCAGTCTGCTTGGTTAATATCTTTAACCTTATAATTTGATGTTTTTGTTTCTGACATTTGATATTTGTTTAAATGGAGTGCAAAAGTAGATTTTTGCTCCTTCATATTCAATTACGAAATAGCTGTTTATGAATATTATTTAATTTAATTTGATTGCTTTCGATTGTTTCTTCTTTTTTCAAAGTGATGTTGATTCAACCAGCTGCTTCAAAGAAGATGCATTAAGTAACCACAATGGACTTCGGATTTATTATGATGGTAGAGTTGCCTCTCCCCTTTTGTAGCTGAGTCACTTGTCCTCGCTTAAATCTCACACCCTTACATGAATCAAGTCTCAATTGAACAACTCTCCGTTTGCATCTTTTGGGGGTCAGAAAGTTGATTTATGCGTCTTCGCTTGAATTTTTTATGTGTAGCCAAAACATTCAGTTCCATAAACGTGTACCGCTGCATCTGTTTCCAAATCGAAATGATCATAGGTCTTGAAGCGAGGACGCTTCAAGAAACTCAATTCCAGAAACCAGATTCAGGAAACTCAAACCAAGAAACACTATATATCCACATTAGCGTAAGTAGCATTCTCTTCTATAAACCTACGTCTCGGAGGCACCTCATCACCCATCAACATGGAGAATGTGTTACTCGCTTCTGCTGCATCATCTATTACTACCCTTCTAAGAATTCTTGTTTCTGGATCCATCGTAGTTTCCCATAGTTGGATAGCATTCATCTCTCCTAATCCCTTGTATCGTTGAACCTTTACGGTATCTTCACTTGCTCCTCCTGCCAGTCTTGATATGGCATCTTGGCGCTCCTCCTCATTCCAGCAATATTGAAATTGCTTTCCTTTCTTAACTTGGTACAAAGGTGGTGCTGCCACATAGATATGACCTTGCTCTATCAAAGTCTTCATATATCTAAAAAAGAAGGTCAAGATCAAAGTAACTATATGGCTACCATCGACATCGGCATCACACATGATCACTATCTTATGATATCTAAGTTTCTCTGTATTTAATACGCGCTCTCCATCTTTCTCTACTATGCTTACACCCAATGCAGTAAACATATTTTTAATCTCCTCGTTGTCATATATCTTATGCTCCATCGCCTTCTCTACATTGAGTATCTTACCTCTAAGTGGTAGGATGGCTTGGTACACTCTATCTCTTCCCGACTTTGCAGTCCCGCCTGCAGAATCTCCCTCGACTAGAAAGATCTCACTATCCTCTGGACTTTTAGAGGAGCAATCAGCGAGCTTCCCTGGCAGACCACCTCCAGCTAATACATTCTTACGCTGGACCATCTCTCTCGCCTTGCGCGCAGCATGTCTAGCCGTCGCAGCTAAGATCACTTTATCTATTATCCTCTTTGCTGATTTAGGGTTTTCTTCTAAGTAGTGGGTCAGTACATCTCCTACACATCTCGATACGATACCCGTTACCTCAGAGTTACCTAATTCTCCTTTGGTCTGTCCTTTGAATTGTGGTTCTGGCACCTTCACAGATACTACTGCTGTCATCCCTTCTCTAAAATCTTCGCCAGCGATCTTAAATTTCAGTTTGCTGAATAGATTATTGCTTTCTCCGTACTGAGTAAAGACTCTATTGATCGCTCTTCTAAATCCGCCTACGTGCGTACCTCCTTCTCTCGTATTGATATTATTCACAAACGAAAATATATTTTCCGAGTAGCTTGTATTATACTGCAATGCGACTTCGACTTCTACATTTTCTTCTTTGCCTATTACGTGTATTGGAGTATCGATTATCGGAGTCCTACTCTCATCTAGATATTTTACAAATTCTTTTAATCCACCTTCAGAGTAGTATTCTATTTTTTTAAATTCTCCGTCTTCTTTAACTCGCTCGTCTGTAAGTGACAGATACAAACCTTTATTAAGAAAGGATAACTCCTTCATTCGAACTGCAAGTGTCTCAAACTTGAATATTCTCTCTGAAAAGATCTCGTCATCTGGCGTAAATGTAATATTGGTCCCTGTCCTATCTGTAGTGCCAATTTCCTTCACATCAGCGACAGGCTTCCCCTGCTTATATTCTTGCTCAAACACTTTACCCTCTCTGTGTACTTCTGCTCTCAAGTGACTTGATAGTGCATTCACACAAGACACCCCTACTCCGTGCAGCCCTCCAGATACCTTGTAGGTGTCCTTGTCAAACTTTCCACCGGCATGCAATACAGTCATGACCACCTCTAGCGCAGACTTTTGCAGTTTCTCATGCATCCCAGTCGGAATCCCTCTACCGTTATCTTTCACAGTAAGAGAGTTGTCCTCATGTATGAACATATCGATATGCGAACAATGGCCAGCCAGGTGCTCATCTATAGAGTTATCCACTACCTCCCAGACCAAGTGATGGAGACCTTTTGTATCGGTGCTACCAATATACATACCAGGCCTTAATCTTACCGCTTCTAAACCTTCTAGCGCGGTTATATTATCAGCACTATAATTACTTTTATTGTCTGCCATTCCTAGACTATTTGATGAATGATTTTTAGTGCTGCAAAGGTACGCTTTTATAGGCTCAATAGCTATATTTGGATTAATGTAAATCCCTAATAATGAGTTAGTTCTATATTGTTTATTTTATAAAATGAATAGGGTTGAAATCAAATAATGTGCAGAATAAACAACTGCGAATATTGATAACACAAAATTAAATGCTCAGGATCTAGAACTATATGAAAGAGTTCAATATTTCAGCTGAAAATGACCTCATAAAGCCCGTAAAATGGCTTTTTGAAAACCTAGGTGACTACTACATTATCTGCTTGGAAGGGCAACTAGGTGCAGGTAAAACCGCTTTTGTGAAAAAGGTGATAGAATATCTTAGATCTGAAGACGAAGCGACAAGTCCTACCTATTCAATTATTAACGAGTATCAATATACTGAAGGTAAGTTCTATCATATGGATCTATACCGGCTCGACACCATAGAAGAGGCACTGGATATAGGCATAGAAGAATATCTATATGCTGGCGATCTTTGTTTTATAGAATGGGCGGAGATCATAAAGCCGATTTTACCCAATGGTATTATCAATATAAAAATAGATGTCTTAGAAGACTCTTCTCGGAAAATTTTAATTAGTAACTTATCGTGAATTATGGCTGATCAACCCAAGAATTATTCTTTCTCTACTTTCTTCTCAAAGGGTCAATACGAGACTCAAGTAGAGATGCTAGAAGTAGGTGGAAAGAGTAAGAATCTGTCTATTGGAATCCCTAAGGAGACGATGAAGGATGAGCATAGGGTGATGCTTGTGCCCTCGTCTATCACTACCCTCACAGGATATGGTCATAGGATACTTGTAGAGACTGGCGCAGGTGACGAATGTAGCTTTAGTGATCATAACTTCTCTGAAGTGGGAGCAGAAATAGCTGCTGATAAAAAACAAGTGTATGAATGCGATATCATAGTAAAAGCCTCACCTCCAACTCTCGAGGAACTGGATCTATATCACGAAAATCAAATATTAATATCACCGCTCCATATCCCTAAGGTGAGTTCTGAGTTTCTTATGAAACTGAAAAAAAAGAGGATAATTGCCATCGCTCTAGAGTACTTACAATCTGAGGATGGTAGCTTTCCAGTAGTCAGGATAATGGGCGAGATAGCTGGCACTTCTGCTATGCTGACAGCTGGAGAACTACTAGCCAATACTAACAACGGACGTGGCGTACTCCTAGGAGGTGTCACTGGAGTACCGCCAGCTAAGGTAGTCATCCTCGGGGCTGGTATCGTAGGCGAATCCGCTACTCGTATAGCACGAGGCCTTGGAGCATCAGTAAGAATTTTTGATAATGATATATCAAAGCTCATGAGACTCCAATCCAACATCGGCAGTCAACTACACACCTCATCTCTTAATCCCGTCTACCTCTCCTACCAACTGACTAGTGCAGATATATTGATAGGAGCCATCCATTCTAAGATAGGTAGGACGCCAATAATAGTCACAGAAGAAATGGTCAGTAAGATGAAGTCTGGATCAGTTATCATTGATGTAAGTATAGACCAAGGTGGCTGTATTGAGACTTCTAGAATCACTAGTCACTCAAATCCGACTTTTACAAAGCACGATGTAATTCATTATTGTGTTCCTAATATCCCTTCGAAAGTGGCACGTACAGCATCCATAGCAGTCAGCAATATACTTACACCTCTTATATTACAAATCGCTAACTCGCATAACACAGACCATCTACTAGTCAATCACTTTGGAATAAGAAACGGGGTTTACACTTATAAAGGTTGCTTAACCAATGAATATCTTGCTAGTAGATTTGAGATCAACTATACTGCATTAGATTTGTTATTATCATCTGATCTTTAGGTAAAATTCTTCTCGTTTTTTCTATTGTCCTAGGCCTCCTTATTTTCTCACTACTTTTCTTGCAGGACATTTTGTTTAACTTTTTTCGATATTAATTAAACATTATTAAATGCTTGATAGTTATACCTGCATTATATAAACTATCAAAAATTAAATTCGTATGAGTTCTATATTCAAATTTTTAGTTCTAGCATTTTTATCCATCTCACTTATTTCTTGTGGTGATGATGAAGACCCTACACCGGTAGTCGAAACTAATACGATCGTAGACATTGCTTTAGGTGATACACAATTCAGCACTTTAGTAGCAGCTCTACAAAGAACTGACTTAGTTTCCACTCTTCAAGGAGATGGACCATTTACTGTGTTTGCGCCAACAAATGCTGCATTTACCGCTCTGGGAGTAGATTTAACGACGGTATCAGATGATGCGCTCAAGGAGATATTACTTTATCATGTTCTCGGAGCAGAGGTAAAAAGCACTGATCTTGCAGACGGTCAAACCTATGCCTCAACAGCAGCAGCAACTGGCCCAGGTGGTACAGCATTATCAATGCTTGTGGAAAAGTCTTCTGGTGGTGTAAAAATTAATAATGTGGCAAATGTAACTACGGCTGATGTGGCTGCAGATAATGGGGTAGTACATATCGTAGACAATGTGATCACACCACTCGATATCGTAGGACACGCACAAGCTAATTCAAATTTCACAAGTCTTGTAGATGCTTTAGTAGCTGCTCCAGGAGAGTTAGTTGGTGTTTTACAAGGTGATGGACCATTTACTGTATTCGCACCTGTTAATTCTGGTTTTGAGGCTATTGCTGATGTAGTAGCAACTTTAACTGGTGATCAACTTGCTTCCGTTTTAACTTATCATGTTGTCGGAGGTGCTAATGTTTTATCAACTGCTCTCAGTAACAATATGGCAGTAACAACTGTAAATGGACAAGACTTTACTGTTCTTCTAGGTGATAAAGTACAACTACAAGATGCTGGAGGAAACATGTCAGATGTTATCATAACAGATGTACAAGCAACTAATGGAGTAATCCATGCGCTTGGAAGTGTAATTATTCCTTCTTTGTAATTCTAAAAAGATATGTTTAATAATGGCTGAATCAAGTAATTGGTTCAGCCATTATTGTTACATACAGACTTTGCTAAAAGTCAATAATATATCTAAAGAATTCAAAGTAGAATTCGAAATAATTCTTAATAGCTATTACACCAATATATTAAAGAGCACTGGATTCTCATTCACATGCTGAAAACTAAAACTGTGGGCTTTTAATTTATCAACGAAAGAATCGAAACCGGATTTGTCCTCCAACTCTATACCGACCAAAGCAGGGCCCTGCTCTCTGCTCGTCTTCTTAGTGTATTCGAAATGAGTTATATCATCCTTAGGCCCGAGAAGGTTTAGGAATTCTCTAAGCGCCCCTGCTCTTTGTGGAAACTGTACGATGAAGTAATGCTTCTTACCCTCATATATCAAAGCTCGCTCTCGAATATCTTCAGTCCTTCTGATATCGTTATTACCGCCACTAAGTATCGCTACTACATTCTTACCTTTGATCTTATTCTTAATATCGTCGAGGACGGAAATCACAATAGCTCCAGCAGGCTCCATCACGATAGCCTCATCCGTATACAGCTCTAATATCGTCGAGCAAATTTTCCCTTCTGGCACTAAGTAGATATCATCAATTATATCTTGAGCTATCTTAAAATTTGCTATGCCGACTGACTTAACAGCGATACCATCAGCGAATGGATCTATGGTTTTCAGTTGGACAAGCTTCTTATCCCTCAAAGAATTATACATCGCTGGTGCTCCTGAAGACTCAACTGCAATAATCTGTGTATTAGGACTTATTTGTTTAAAATAACTACCAACTCCCGAAATCAATCCGCCACCACCTACTGGGACGATCAAATAGTCTATTTCTACATCCATATCATCAAGGATCTCCTTACCAACCGTTCCCTGACCAGCTATGATATCCCTATCATCAAAGGGGTGAATAAATGGTAATCCATCTATATCAGCAACCCTATAGGCAGCCTCAAATGCATCATTAAAGGTATCGCCATGAAGCAAGATCTCGACCTTGCCACCACCATGATGTTTGACCTTATTTATCTTTTGTTCTGGCGTAGTGGATGGCATATAGATTACTCCTTTTACATCTAAGAGCCTACATGCCATTGCGACTCCTTGTGCATGGTTCCCGGCTGAAGCACAAATAATCCCTTTTGTCAATTGCTCTGCTGGCATCTTTGACATCTTGTTGTAAGCACCTCTTATCTTGAATGACCGTACCACTTGCATATCCTCCCGCTTAAGGTATAGCTTACAATCATACTTCTCCGAGAGATTATAATTAAGTAATACTGGTGTATGAGTTATCACTTTACTAAGCGTCTGCTCTGCAGCAACTATTTCTTCTATCGGAATCAAATTTGAATTAGAGTTATCCATAAATAAAAAGAGCCTTCATAAAAAGGCTACTATACAATTTCTAACGAAATTAAATTTTAAAGACAGAGACACAAAGGCACAGAGCTATTATTTCTCTGTGCCTGAGTGTCTCTGTGTTTAGTTATTTTCTGGTCTCAGACTTCTTACCGTCTTACCTGCTCTCCACATCTCAGACTCTCTTAGCTCTTTTAGCTCTTCTTCTAGTTTTACTCTGTAGTCATCTTTACTATTGCTATCTATCGAAAGCTGCGCTTCATTACCAGAAGCTACACTATCATAAAGTTCAGCAAATACAGGTGCCGTTGCATCTCTAAATTTCTTCCACCAATCCAATGCTCCTCTTTGTGCTGTAGTAGAACAGTTAGCATACATCCAGTCCATACCATTTTCTGCTACAAGCGGATATAGTGACTGTGTTGCTTCCTCTACCGTTTCATTAAATGCCTCTGACGGAGAATGACCTCTCTCTCTTAGTAAGTTATACTGAGCAGCAAACAATCCTTGAATTGCCCCCATTAAAGTACCCCTCTCCCCTGTTAGATCTGAATACACTTCTTTTCTAAAGTCAGTTTCAAAAAGATATCCTGCACCTATTCCTATTCCGATAGAGATAGCTCTGTCAAAAGTTGTCCCCGTAAAGTCTTGATGAATAGCATAGCTACTGTTTAATCCTTTACCTTCTAAGAACATTCTTCTAAGACTTGTTCCTGATCCTTTAGGTGCTACTAAGAATACATCAATATTTGATGGAGGGTTGATCTTCGTTCTCTCATTGAATGTGATACCGAATCCATGAGAAAAATACAGTGCCTTACCTTCTGTTAGATGCGGCTCTATCAAAGGCCATGCTGCAATTTGTGCTGCATCAGAAAGTAGATACATAATAATATCACCTTGCTTTACTGCGTCCTCTATAGCAAATAAGGTTTCTCCTGGCACCCAGCCATCAGCTACTGCTTTGTCATATGATTTAGAAGGACTTCTCTGTCCTACGATCACATTGAATCCATTGTCTCTCAAGTTTTGTGCCTGACCCGGACCTTGGACCCCATAACCGATCACAGCTATTTTTTGATCCTTGAGAAATTCTTTCGCTTTGTCTAATGGATATTCTTCTCTAGTCACTACCGTCTCTTCTACTCCTCCAAAATTTAATCTTGCCATTTTGTTTTTCTAATTTTTAATAAGTAATAAAATAAGGAGCGTACATCTAATTGCTGTTGCTCATCTTTATGTTAAGTGATTTTAAATATTTGTTTAATCGTTCCATTGGTTTGACAATTGCCACCCTACCAGAACGTACGAACTCAAAAACCCCAATCTCTTTGAGTGTCATTAGTAGTGCCTCTGTTTCATTTTCATGCCCTGTTTTTTCTATAACGATATATCCTGGCTCTATCCTTAATATTCTTGCATTGTGCTGTCGCACTATCTTCTCTAGATCATTACCATGAAAGAAGCCTTCTATCGGCACTTTATATAAAGCTATCTCTTGATAAACGATCTCATCATTATCATAATAAAATGCTTTTAAAACATCTACTTGTTTGTCTAGCTGAGCGCACAGTTTTCTGACGGTCTCATCTGTTTCGTGGACCACGATCGTAAACCTGTGTATACCTTCAATAGAAGACTTAGACACAGATAGACTTTCGATATTGATATGACGCTTAGTGATCACACTTGCTATCCTGATCACGAGACCTGTTTGATTCTCCGTGAATACGGTTAATGTATAGTCCTTTTTCATTCTAATGTGATTTCATGGACAGCTTTACCTGATGCTATCATTGGGAATATGTTTTCTTCGTTCTGCACTTTTACATGTAGCAAGTATGGTCCTTTGTAATTTAGCATTTCTTTAATACTACTTTCGAGGTCTTTAGGATCATCTATTCGCTTTCCTTTCACCCCAAAGCCTTCTGCTATTTTCACAAAATCTGGATTCTGCAATTCTACTGAAGAGTACCTTCCATCAAAAAATAACTCTTGCCATTGCCTTACCATTCCTAGGTGCTCATTATCAAGCAACAGGATCTTAACTCTTACATCCCATTGCGTCAATACACCTAACTCTTGTAAGGTCATCTGAAATCCTCCATCTCCAATTACTGCTATCACTTGCTTCTTAGGCTTCGCCATCTTAGCACCTATCGCTGCTGGCAAACCAAAACCCATAGTGCCTGCGCCACCAGAAGAAACCCATAGGTCCTTATCTAAATATTCGTAATATCTAGCTGCGATCATTTGATGCTGACCTACATCCGTCACTACAATTGCTTTTCCTTTCGTCTGATCAGAAACTTCTCTCACCACTCTTCCCATGGTTAACTCACCAGTCATATTTTTCTTGAGATCTCGCGAGATAACTTTCTTTTGCTCTATCCTATCACAAGCGTGAAATTCCTCTAACCATGACTTATAGCTCTTCTTTTTTACTTTCGGCAGTAATGCCTTTAAAGCATCTTTAGCGTCTGCTATTATCGGGACTTCTACTTTTACATTTTTATTGATCTCAGAAGGATCAATTTCTATATGGATCTTTTTTGCTTGCGTAGCATAACGACTTAGATCTCCCGTTACTCTATCATCAAACCGCATCCCGATCGCAATTAACAGATCACATTGATTAGTCTTCACATTAGGACCAAGGTTACCATGCATCCCGAGCATACCTACATTCAGAGGATGATCACTTGCTATCGTCGACAATCCATGTATGGTCGTACCTAATGGAATCCCAGTCTTCTCTACGAATTTTTTAAACTCATTTTGTGCTTCAGCTATGTGGATTCCATGTCCAGCTAAGATGAGTGGTTTTTTTGCTTTGTTGATCAGCTTCGCTGCCTCTTCAATAGCAGTCATATCCACTTCTTTTTTGGGAATATAACTTCTGAGTACAGGATCTTTATCATACCTAAATTCTATCTCTTGTAACTGTGCGTCCTTTGTAATATCTATCAATACAGGTCCTGGTCGCCCCGAGTTCGCTATATAAAATGCTTTTGCAAACATTTCAGGAATTTCTTCTGCATCTGTGATCTGACAATTCCACTTGGTGATAGCCGTAGAGCAACCTACCACATCCACCTCTTGGAAAGCATCCGAACCTAGTAAACGGCTAAACACTTGACCCGTAATACAAACCAGTGGAGTAGAATCTAACAAAGCATCAGCTAAGCCTGTAAAAAGATTTGTTGCCCCTGGGCCAGAAGTTGCTATACAAACGCCAGTCTTCCTTGATACCCGTGCATAACCCTGTGCTGCATGAATGGCTCCTTGCTCATGCCTAGTAAGTATGTGTTGAATCTCATTTTGATAACCATAGAGCGCATCATAGACAGGCATGATAGCACCGCCAGGATACCCGTAGATCAAATCAACACCTTCTTCTATTAAACACTTCAGAATTGCCTCAGAGCCAGGAACCTTCTTTACCTTTTTCTTACTAACCCGCTTTTTAGCTTTCGTTTTAACTCCCATTTTATATCCTATTTAGAATTCATCGGTTACGCAGCCTTCTGATGCTGATGATACCGTATGTCTATACTTTTTCAATATCCCAGAAACTTTACTCTTGGGTGGTTTCATTTTTTTCTTTCTGGAATCAATTTCTTTCTTACTCAACTTCACACTGAGTTTATTATTCTTTGCATCGATGGTTATTTCATCTCCATTTTTTACATAAGCCAACAGTCCTCCTTCATATGCTTCTGGTGTGATATGCCCAACAACAAACCCATGAGTACCACCTGAGAATCTTCCATCTGTAATCAATGCTACATCTTTTCCTAAACCTGCCCCCATTACAAGTGAAGTTGGCTTAAGCATCTCTGGCATACCTGGTCCACCCTTTGGCCCTATGTATCTTATCACGATCACATTTCCTTTCTTGATCTTACCGCTCTGAATTGCCGTGTTAGCTGCCTGCTCGGAGTTAAAGACTTTTGCTTTACCCATGAAGACCAACCCTTCTTTTCCTGTGATCTTAGCAACAGCTCCTTTAGATGCTAAATTTCCATACAGGATATTCAAGTGACCCGTAGCTTTTACTGGACTACTTACCGGCTTGATGACTTTTTGCCCCTTCTTAAGTGGTTTTACTTTTGCTAGATTTTGGGCAACCGTCTTGCCAGTTACTGTCATACAATCCCCATGCAGCATCCCTTCTGCCAACATAAACTTCATCACTGCAGGAACTCCGCCTACATTATGAAGGTCCTCCATTACATACTGACCACTAGGTTTAAGGTCCGCTAGAAACGGAGTCTTGTTTCCTAATCTTGTAAAGTCATCTAAACCTATTTTTACCCCAACCGCTTTAGCCATTGCAATCAAATGCATCACACCATTCGTAGATCCACCAAGAACAGTGATCAATCTTATCGCATTCTCAAAAGCCTTCTTCGTCATGATGTCTCTCGGCTTAATATCTTTTTTCAGAAGATTCATCATTGCCTTACCATACGCCTTAGTCTCTACTTGTTTCGTCTTACTTGTCGCTGGATTAGACGAACTGTAGGGCAGAGCCATCCCCAATGCTTCAATTGCTGAAGACATAGTATTTGCTGTGTACATTCCTCCACAAGCACCAGCCCCTGGACACGCATTCTTCACGATCTCCTTAAACATTTTTGCTGTGATCTCTCCTGATATCTTTTGTCCTAGCGCTTCGAATGCTGATACGATATCTAATTTTTTATCTGCTACACAACCTGGACTGATCGTACCTCCATATACTAAAATAGCTGGTCTGTTTAATCTCCCAAGCGCCATCATAGCTCCTGGCATATTCTTATCACACCCTACCACCGCGATCACTCCATCATACCACTGAGCAGACACAACGGTCTCTATAGAATCGGCAATTATATCTCTTGACACAAGAGAATAATTCATCCCTGCAGTACCCATAGAGATACCATCACTTACTCCAATCGTATGAAATATGAGTCCAATTAATTTTTCTTTGTTGACTCCACCTTTGATAGATACGGCAAGATCATTTAGGTGCATATTACATGGGTTACCTTCCCAGCCCGTACTGACAATTCCTATCTGCGGAAGCTTCATTGTCTTATCCGTTAATCCTATTGCGTGCAACATCGCTTGAGCACCTGGTTGTGATGGGTCTTGCGTAACTGTTTTACTATATTTATTTAATGCCATGTATTTTGTTCTAAACTTTACTTTCTTTTTATAAATCAAAACTAAAAGATGAGGTCAGCCAATTCTACTTCCGCAACCCTAAAGGGCGGCTTCCCTTCAGGGACAAGGTATAGTTGACCTATTTATCTATAACACTTTACTTTTTGTCTTTATCTTCCTTAAACTAAAAAAGCCACTCAAAAATGAATGGCTTTAATTTTAATATATCTCTTAATTCCATCCAGAGTCATCAGGTGATTATCACAATAGTATTAATGACTAAAGATGTATTCATAATTTATTCTTCTCTTATTAACTGAAAGGTGATGCATATTTTGCTCTTATCAAAGTTTTTGACCGAAAAATTACTCTTTAGCTTTCGAGTATGCAATTAGCAATGTAGTCTCCTACTTCAGAACACTTCTTAGATACAGCCTTATCTAGGTCCTCTGTCACATAATTATCATCCATAGATTTTTCAACTGCTTTTCTTATTAAGTCTCCTTCCTCCAAGAGATTTAAGTGATCTAACAACATCGCTGCTGATAGAATAGTAGCTATTGGATTTGCAATATCCTTACCTGCTCCTTGCGGATAAGATCCATGCACTGGTTCGAATACTGCTGTACTAGCACCAATAGACGCTGAAGGCAATAATCCTAATGAACCTGTAATTACACTTGACTCGTCCGAAAGTATATCTCCAAACAAGTTGCCAGTCACCATTACATCAAATTGCTTTGGATTCTGAATGATCTGCATCGCTGCATTATCTACGAATAAATAATCAACCGCTACATCACTATGATCGCCTACCATATCCTGCATGGTCTCTCTCCATAATCTTGAAGACGCCAATACATTTGCTTTGTCTACTAGTGTCAATTTATTATTTCTCTTACGTGCATATCCGAAAGCTAGATCAATAATTCTTTGTACCTCAGGTCTTGTATAGGTCATGGTATCAAAAGCCATGTTGAGATCTTCTGACCTCCCTCTCGTCCCAAAATATACTCCGCCAGTCAACTCTCTGATCACCACAAAATCCGCCCCCTCGATCAATTCTTTTCTAAGCGGAGATTTATGTATCTGCGAAGGAAAAGTTTTAACGGGCCTGATATTAGCGTATAAGCCCAAGTCCTTTCTCATCCTTAATAATCCCTGCTCTGGTCTAACTTTTGCTTTAGGATCATTATCATACTTAGGGTGTCCTATTGCACCGAATAGTACTGCATCAGAATCTTCACAATTCTTAAAAGTCTCCTCTGGAAACGGATCTCCAGTCTCATCTATCGCTATTGCTCCTACCGAACTAAATTTAAAATCAAAACTATGACCCGCTTTACTTGCTACAGCTTTAAGCGTCTTGATCGCTTGTTCTGTTACTTCTGGACCGATGCCATCTCCTGGCAATGTTGCTATCTTAAAATTCATTTACGCTGTCTCTTTTCCGATTTTCGACTATGCTATCTTAGCATTGCCTAATTCTATTTGATTATTATTTTCTAAAATATTCAGCATTTTTATCGTTGCCTTGATCGCCGCTACTGCTTGATCAGAATCCAATCCTGCTGTTTTAAATTGTTTACCATTAAAATCCCAGGTAATCACCGTGTGGCACAGTGCGTCCGTTTGTCCTCCTGGTGGAATCGTTACGTTGTAATCTATCAGCTTAGGATAATCTTTCTCTAGGTCATCATAGATCTTCCACAGCGCATTCATGAAGGCATCATACTGCCCATCCCCAGAGGCTGATTTCCTATACTTTTTACCTTCTATTTGTATACAGATAGATGCAGAGGATTCTAATCCAGCAGCTACTGCTAAAGAGTAGTTGATCACCTTTACTCTTTGTTCTATCTCTTGACTTTTTAGGACATCTACTATTATGAATGGCAGGTCATCCTTAGTCACCATTTGTTTTCTATCCCCCAGTTCATTGATTCTCTTTGTCAATTTTTTCATAGAATCATTATCTAATTCTATTCCAAGTTCTTCTAAGTTTTTCTTGATACTTGCCTTACCAGCTAATTTACCTAATGCATACACTCGTTGCCTATCAAATCGCTCTGGTCTTAGATCGTTGTAATAAAGATTCTTTTTGTTATCTCCATCTGCATGAATCCCACTAGTCTGCGTAAATACAAACTCTCCAATGATCGGCTTATTCCCAGGTATTCTAATACCAGAAAAAGACTCTATCATCTTGCTGACTTTGTACAACTTCTTTTCATCAATAGTCAACTCACATCCTAGATGGTCTCTCAAAACTCCTATGACGCTTGACAATGGTACATTGCCTGCTCGCTCGCCTAATCCATTCAAAGTTGTATGTATACCCCTTATCCCTGCCTTGACTGCGGACATCACATTGGCAGCTGCCAAGTCGTAATCATTATGAGCATGGAAATCAAAATCTAGCTCAGGAAACCGCTTGTTGATCTCAGAACAAAACTCAAAAGTCTGATCAGGATTTAAAACTCCCAAAGTGTCAGGCAGCATGTATCGATTTATATTCTCACCCTTGAGCGCCTCGACCATATTGTAGAAATACTCTGGTGATTCTTTCATCCCATTAGACCAATCTTCAAAATAGATATTGATCGTAATCCCCATATCATTTGCCTTGCTGATCACTTGCTTGATATCAGCGATATGTTCTTCTGGAGTTTTTCTTAATTGATGTGTGCAGTGATTCAGAGAGCCTTTAGTAAGCAGGTTATTGACAGTTGCTCCAGCATCCTTGATCCAGTCTAGTGATCTTGTACCATCTACAAATCCTAAAATTTCTATAGCTTCTTTATATCCATTCTTCGATGCCCACTCTATGATTTGCTTTACAGCTCTAAACTCACCTTCAGACACATGAGCAGACGCAATCTCAAGCCTATCGACTTTCAACTCCTCGAGTAAAAGCTTTGCCATATGCAACTTCTCACTTTCTGTAAAAGATACACCAGAGGTCTGTTCTCCATCCCTCAGCGTTGTATCCATTATCGTGATCTTCATTACTCTAGATTATTTATCTGCTTTTTAGAAAGGTCTTGATGCTGCAAAGGTCTTAATATCATCTTTCAAATTGAGCAAGTAGTCGATATCATCGTAGCCATGTAACATGTTACCCTTTTTGTATTCATTGATTCCGAAAGTCTCCTTCTCCCCAGTACTCAGAATAGTAAATTCCTGCTCAGGCAAATCCACTTTAAATTTAGCTTTAGGGTCTGCTTCTATTACCTTGAATATTTTATCCAAAAACTCTGGACTTAACTGGACTGGCAATACACCGATGTTAAGGCAGTTATTTCTAAATATATCAGCAAAAAAACTTGATACTACACATCTGAATCCATAATCATAAACCGCCCATGCTGCATGCTCACGAGAGGAACCTGACCCAAAGTTCTTACCACCGACAAGTATCTTACCGCTGTAAATAGAATTGTTTAAAACAAAATCCTTCTTTGGCGTATCATCAGTGTTATATCTCCAGTCCCTAAAAAGATTATCTCCAAAGCCCTTACGCTCAGTTGCTTTTAAAAATCTCGCTGGGATGATTTGATCGGTATCCACATTTTCAATAGGTAGCGGAACCGCAGTAGTCTCTAGAGTATCAAATTTATCGTAGGCCATTATGTTTCTTGCTTTAGGCTTAAGGCTGTAGGCTTTAAGCTTTATTATTTTTCAGTTTATTGATTGGACTATTAACCGTTAAGCTGTTTCCAACTCCATTAGTTCTCTTGGGTCAGTCACTCTACCAGTCACAGCAGCAGCAGCGGCCACTAGTGGACTTGCTAATAAGGTCCTCGACCCAGGCCCTTGCCTCCCTTCAAAATTTCGATTGCTCGTACTCACAGCTAATTTACCAGCTGGTACTTTGTCATCGTTCATAGCAAGGCATGCTGAGCAACCTGGTTCTCGGAGTTCAAAACCTGATTCTTTCAAAATATCTATAATACCCTCTTCATGAATCGCTGCTTCTACCTTATGTGAGCCTGGCACTAACCATGCTGTTACATTATCGGCCTTTTTTCTTCCTTTCACAATGGATGCGAATGCTCTAAAATCTTCGATTCGACCATTGGTACAACTGCCTAAGAAAACAAAGTCAATTGGCTTCCCGATCATCGAATCCCCTTCACTAAAATTCATGTACGCTAGCGATTTTTTAAATGTCTTTGCGCTTGTCCCCTCTCCAGCATCAGGGATACTATTTGTTATTCCAAATCCCATCCCTGGATTAGTACCGTAAGTAATCATCGGTTCTATATCTTCCGCGTTGAAATTTAATTCCTTATCGAAAATTGCATCTTCATCGGTTTGGAGTGTGCTCCAATATTCCATTGCATTATCCCAACCCTCTCCTTTCGGAGCATATTCTCTTCCTTTCACATAATCAAATGTCTTTTCATCTGGAGCGATCATTCCTCCTCGAGCGCCCATCTCAATACTTAGGTTGCAAACCGTCATCCGTCCTTCCATCGACATTTCTCTAAACACATTACCTGCGTACTCTACAAAATATCCAGTAGAGCCAGATGTTGTCAACTGCGAGATTATATATAGGGCTACATCTTTTGGTGTTACTGCTGGTTGCAGCTTGCCGTTGATATTTATCCTCATGCTCTTTGCTTTTGGCTGCATGATACATTGGCTTGCTAAAACCATCTCTACTTCTGAAGTACCGATACCAAATGCAATAGCTCCAAAAGCTCCATGAGTAGAGGTATGAGAATCACCACAAACAATTGTCGCTCCAGGTAGCGTGATACCATTCTCTGGCCCGATCACGTGGACGATACCATTCTTTTCATGGCCAAGACCCCAGTAAGGAATCTTGTGAGCTGTCGCATTTTCCTCAAGTGCCTCTAGCTGATTTGCAGAGAGCGGATCCTCTACGGGCAAATGCTGATTTATCGTAGGTGTATTATGATCTGCTGTTGCGAATGTTCTATTCGGATATATTACTTCAGTGTTTCTATTCTTGATACCTAGAAAGGCAACCGGACTAGTCACCTCGTGTACTAGATGACGATCTATAAACAGTACGTCTGGACCATTTTCTATACTTTTCACTACGTGACTATCCCACACCTTATCGAATAACGTCTTTCCCATCTTATAAAAATCTTTTTTATTTACGCTACTGAAGCAAAAGTATTGTTGATCAATTTTTTGAGGTCGTCTGGATTAACTTCTTTCTTGACATCAGCCAATGCTATAAATTCTTTGTACACTATATCCAGTTCGTCTTTGGTTAGATCAAACCCAATTTGTTTTGCTTTATACGCAAGAGCAGCTCTACCACTTCTGGCCGTTAACACTATGATAGATTGATCTAGGCCTACTGACTTAGGATCTATGATCTCATAGTTTTCTCTTCTTTTGATCACACCATCTTGGTGGATGCCGGACGAATGAGCGAATGCGTTTACTCCAACTATAGCTTTGTTAGCCTGTACTGGCATACTCATACTCTCTGATACTAATCTGCTGATAGGATTAAGCATCTCTGTATTGATATTGGTGTGGTATTGATTCTTAAATTTCTGCTTGATCACCATCACTACTTCTTCAAGGGATGTGTTACCTGCCCTTTCTCCTATCCCATTCATGGTGCATTCTATCTGAGTGACTCCATTGATCATTCCTGCAATCGAATTTGCCGTAGCCAGCCCTAGATCGTTATGACAGTGTGCAGATATGATACACTTGTCGATTCCTTTTACATTCTCAACAAGATACTGGATCTTTTCCCCGAACTCTCCTGGCAAACAGTAGCCCGTTGTATCAGGTATATTTAACACTGTAGCTCCTGCATTCACAACCTCCTGAATCACCTTTGCTAAGTAAACCTTATCTGTCCTCCCTGCATCCTCAGCATAGAACTCTACATCCTCTACAAATGTTTTTGCATATTTGACTGCTTCTCTAGCTCTCTCAATGATCTTGTCTGGTGTAGACGCGAATTTGTATTTTATATGCTCTGGCGATGTTCCTATACCTGTATGAATTCTTGGACGAGCGGCATGCTCAAGTGCCTCGGCAGCAACTTTGATATCTTGCTTAACTGCTCGTGAAAGGCCACAGATGATCGGCTTTCTAATTTCTTTAGAGATCATCTCTACCGCCTTAAAATCACCTGGACTTGAGATAGGGAATCCTGCTTCTAGTACATCCACACCTAGATTTTCTAACTCTCTTGCGACAGTCATTTTCTGAGTATGATTTAACTTACACCCTGGTACTTGCTCTCCATCTCTTAGCGTCGTATCGAATATTTGAATTTCCTTGCTCATGGTCTTAATTTTTAAACCTTTGTGATATCTACATTAAAGATATTTTACAAGCATATAATCTAAAAACCCTATATTTTTAGTATTACAAAGCCTAGGGGCTTATCTTAATCTCTATTTTATTGATTATCAACATTTTACGTTATTTTATTCTACAATGCCTAAGCAATCAACAGAGTACTTAATACAATTAGTCAGCAATCTTACATCTGCGGAAAAGAGAAACTTTCGACTCTTCGTAAACAGGAATAATTCTAAATCTGACAAGCTATTTGTCCAATTGTTTGATGCCTTGGATAAATCCAAAAAGCATGATGACCAAACCATCCTTGCTAAAATACCCACTCTCAAGCCTATTCAATTATCCAATGTAAAAGCGAACCTTTACAGACAATTACTCTCTAGTCTGAGGCATATCGAACGGAACAATCAGATAGATATAGCCGTAAGGGAAAACCTGGATTACTCCAAGATCCTTTACTCCAAAGGTTTATACAAAGCTAGTCTTGCCCTCTTGGACAAAACTAAAAAACAAGCTCGCCAAAATGGCCTTCACTCATCCGCTCTGGTCGCTTTAGAGTTCGAAAAATATATCGAGTCTCAGTATGTAACAGGCAGTATGTACCCTAAAGCCAAGCAGATCACAGATGAAACCGACGAACTTATTTCAAGGCTTGACCTCACTAATGACTTGTCTAATCTTTCTATTTCTATGTACGCTCTATACCTGCAGTACGGTCATGTGAAGCGGGGTGAAAACTATGATAAGGTCACCAACATTTTCAAAGATAGCATGCCTCCGGTTGAAGTCTATGATCTAGATTTTTATCAAAAGCTATATCTCTTCCAATCTTACGTCTGGTACAATTTCATGATACAAGACTTTCCCAATAATTATAGATATGCTCAGAAGTGGGTAGATCTATTTAGAGAGCATCCAGAGAAGATCACAAGTGATACCGCTTTTTATATCAAGGGATTGCACAATGTTTTATCAGCTCTATTTATGGCAGGCAGATACGACCGATTCACTCAAAACCTAGAACTACTTAACAATTTTAGTTTCGACTTAAATAGAGCGCTGACCAAAAATGAAGAAGGGCAATTAACACTTTATCAATCCATACATGCAATTCACCTTATCTTCTTGACCGGACTATATGATGAAGGTGCTCCTAATATGTTACAAATAGAAAAACTGATCGAGCAAAACAAATACGAATGGGATCTTCATAAGATAATGGTCATCAGATATAAGATCGCTTGTATTTATTTTGGAGCTAACAAGTTAGATAGAGCTATAAATTTGCTTAACAAGATCACTACTTATAGCTATACTGAGATCAGAGAAGATATTCAATGTTACTCCAGGATCTTAAGTCTAGTCTGTCACTTTGATCTAGGAAATGAGATTCTAGTAAGTTATCAAGTTAAGTCCGTCTATCGATTTTTACTAAAGACTGAGCAACAACAGGAAGTACTCAAGGAGATATTTAAGTTCTTACGTAAGACTCCAAACATTTTACCCTCCGAGATCAATGGAGAATTTAAAAAGCTAAGAGATAGACTACTCAAACTACAAGATGATCCGTTTGAGAGAAGACCATTTTTATATTTTGATATTATCTCTTGGTTGGAATCTAAGATCAATAACAGTCGGATACAGACGGAGATCAAGAAGAAAATCCAAATTAAATCTAATGCTTTAGCGAGATGATTTGATATTTTAAATTATTGGTCTTAGTTTTACAGTGAAAATGATTAAGACTTTTAGCACATATTTTAGTTTCTTTTACTTTTTTACCAGAAAGAAGGACTAGGACTATATAGTAGCTAAAATCAAAAATATAAGGAGTCCTACAGTGTAGGACTCCTTTTTTGTTTTACGGATATTTTATGAATAAGACAATTGCAATACAAGGATATCGGGGATGCTTCCATCAAGAAGCAGCTGCTAAGTACTTCAATAGTGCTGAACTATCCGTACTTGAGTGTGACACTTTTAATAAATTAGGGGAAGCTATAAGTGAAGAAGTAGCACCTATAGGTATTATGGCTATCGAGAATTCTATTGCAGGCAGCTTACTCCAAAATTATAGGATTCTTAGAGAAAATAATTTCACGATCATAGGGGAAGTATTTCTTCGTATCGTACATAATCTAATGGCGCTGCCTGGAGATAGTATAGAATCGATCAAAGAAGTAAGTTCTCATCCAATGGCTATCAAGCAGTGTCTACAATTTTTTAAAAAGTATCCACATGTCAAACTAGTATCCTCAAATGATACAGCACTAAGTGCAAAGAATATAGAAAAGAAAGGGCTAAAAGGATACGGTGCCATAGCTAGTAAGACAGCTGCTCAATTATATGGATTAGAGATCTTGAAAGAAAGTATAGAAACTTCGAAAGCCAATTACACCCGATTTTTTATCATCCAAAAAAATGAAGGTGTCATTGATAATGACCAAGTCAATAAGGCATCTATATACTTGCGAGTCCTAGACAAGCCTGGTTGCTTACTCAAAGTTTTAGAGATCATAGAAGATCAAAATACCAACATAAGTAAATTGCAATCATACCCAGTGTTAGGACAGGTCAGTGAATATTTTTTCCACCTAGATCTCGAATTCGAGCATTACGAACAGTACAAAACCATTATGGATAAACTGCAAGATGTGACCATGGAATTAAAAGAATTAGGTTCTTACAAAAAAGCGACAGTATATGATAATCAGCCCGTCGGATAGAATAGGTAAAGTAAAAACATATTACTTCGCTACCAAGCTTGCTCAGATCGCACAGATGAACGAAGAAGGAGCGCCAATAATTAATCTTGGAATAGGAAGCCCTGACCAGCTACCCCCTACTGCTGTGATCGATAAACTTGGTGAGGCAAGTAGAGGCGAAGATGTCAACAAGTATCAATCATACACAGGTCTACCTCAGCTCAAAGAAGCCTTTGCAGATTGGTATCAGAGACATTTTAATGTCGATGTAGATCCAACCAAAGAGGTACTTCCTTTGATAGGATCTAAAGAGGGTATTATGCACATCGCTATGTCGTTTCTTAATCCAGGAGACAAAGTACTTGTGCCTGATCCTGGGTACCCAGCTTATCGGATGACGACATTATTGGCAGGTGCTGAGCCATTACCATTTGATCTTAGAGCGGATAATGATTGGCAACCAGATTGGGAAGCACTTGAGCAAGAAGACCTTAGCAAGGTTAAGATCATGTGGGTCAACTATCCCAACATGCCAACAGGAGCAAAAGGATCAAGGGCTCTTTTCGAAAAATTAATAGCCTTTGGAAAGAAACATAGTATTCTTATCTGTCATGATAATCCATATGGGTTTATACTGAATGATCAGCCTATGAGCATCATGGAAGTTGCTGGTGCTGAAGAAGTTGCCTTAGAATTAAACTCACTCAGTAAATGTTATAACATGTCGGGCTGGAGAGTTGGTGTAATGGTGGCGAATCAAGAAGTGATTAGTTCAGTACTCAAGTTTAAAAGTAATATGGACTCTGGCATGTATAAGCCTTTGCAGATAGCCGCTACTGAGGCATTGAGTCAGGATCAAGCCTGGTTTGACTCTTTGAATGAGGAATATGAGCGAAGACGAAAAGTAGTGTGGGAGATCATGGACATACTCCAATGTCAGTATGACAAAGACAGTGCTGGTCTATTCGTCTGGGGTCTAGTTCCTCAAGATATCAATGACACGGAAGCGTGGGTAGAGGAGATCTTACAGAAGACAAGAGTATTCATTACACCAGGATTTATTTTTGGCACTAATGGTGCAAAGTATATAAGGATATCTTTATGTACATCTGTAGAAATATTTCAAGAGGCGTTGAGGAAAATTGAAAAATACATCATCCTAGAAAAATCAATAGCATGAAGATCTGTGTAGTAGGCTTAGGATTAATAGGTGGGTCAATGGCGATTGACCTAAAAACTAAAGGGCATCATATTATAGGTGTCGATAAAAGTCCATCCCATATCGAAAAAGCACTAGAGCTAGGCTTGGCAGACGAAGTGCATGACCTCAGTAACGCTTTGCAAGATGCCGATGTGATCATCATAGCTGTACCAGTAGATGCGATTGAAAACGTTCTCGTGAAGGTATTAGATGAGATGACCCCAAAAGCAATAGCCATAGATGTAGGTTCTACAAAACAAGAAATTTGTGAAAGTGTCAAGACACATACCAAACGAGGTAGATTCGTAGCGGCACATCCACTTGCGGGCACAGAGTTCTCAGGTCCGACTGCAGCTATTCCAAATTTATTCGGCGGTAAGAAAAATATTATCTGCGAAGAAGATGCTATTGATGAAGATGCGCTGGACATTGCTTTACAGATATTCTCTGAGATAGGCATGACCAATATTTTCATGAACCCGGACAATCATGATATGCACATGGCATATGTATCACATCTGTCTCACGTAAGTGCATTTACATTAGGCTTGACCGTGCTGGATATCGAGCAAGATGAGAAGCAGATCTTTAATCTAGCAAGTACAGGATTCGAATCTACTGTGCGTCTGGCTAAAAGTTCACCGAGTACGTGGGCTTCTATTTTTAATAAAAATTCAACTCATCTGACGAAAGCGTTGGATAGCTACATATCTAAACTCCAAGAATTTAAATCAGCAATCGAAAATCAGGATACACAAAAAATGAACGCCCTGATGGATGATGCTAATGATATCAAAAGAGTATTAAAAGGAATAAAACTTAATGTCGTAAAACTTAGCTAAATATGTCAACTGAAACATTAACCCAAAAACCAATGACCAATTGGTTTAGAAAAACTGAAATCCCTGTAGTCATCTCTGGGCCTTGCTCTGTAGAAACAGAAGAACAAGTAATAGAAACTTGCAAGCGCCTTGCCGCAACTGGCAAAGTAGATATCCTTAGAGGAGGTATTTGGAAACCAAGAACCAGACCTGGCACCTTTGAAGGTATCGGCATCAAAGGCCTTCCTTGGATGCAGAAAGTAAAGGAGATCACTGGACTTCCTATTACAGTAGAAGTAGCTAAAGCAGCGCATGTAGATGCCTGTCTAGCATTTGGAGTAGATTATCTTTGGATAGGAGCTCGTACTACTGTTAACCCGTTTGCGGTACAAGAGATCGCTGATGCTGTGAAAGGAGTGGACATCCCTATCTTAGTTAAAAACCCTATCAACCCGGATCTAGCTTTGTGGATGGGTGGCATAGAAAGATTTAAAGCAGTAGGTGTAGAACGCCTAGGTGCTATACACAGGGGCTTCTCTCATATCGGAGAAAAGTTTTATAGAAATAGACCAGAGTGGCAGATCGCTATTGAGTTTATGAGACAAAATCCTGACATCCCTCTTATCTGTGACCCAAGCCATATCTGTGGTAGAAGAGATATCCTAGCCGATGTTTCTCAGAAGGCAGTTAACCTTGGTTTCGATGGATTGATGATCGAATCTCATATTGATCCTGATAATGCATGGAGTGATGCTAAGCAACAGATCACACCCGAAGTTACTGGAGAATTGATAAAAGCTCTCAAGGCAACACAAGGAAAGGAAAATGATGAATCTATGCAGGCTTCTCTTGATTACCTAAGACAAGAGATCAATACTATAGATGATGACATCCTTAACTTATTCGCTAACAGAATGGGTATCGCAAGAAAGATCGGAGAACATAAGAAGGCTAATAACATGACCATCCTACAACAAAAAAGATGGAGTGAGATCATCGATAAAGTTCAGTCTAAAGGCGTGGAGAAAGGACTTAGCAAAGAGTTTATTTCTAAGTATATAACTGCTGTGCATGATGAGAGTATCAATCAGCAAGAGGAGATCATGAAGGGGTAATTCATGAACGCTGAGGCGCGGAGGCGCAGAGAATAGATTTAAACACGGAGGCTCAAAAATTTTAAACACTGAGACACAGTGGCACAGAAAGTTTTTACTTTGTGCCTTAATGCCTTAGTGCCTTCTGTGTTTGGAAAATCATGAACGCGGAGACGGCTTTCGGAATAACTCTACTTATTTTATTGAAATTTATATCATGATAATTTTTAAATATACACAAGTGTTCCTTGATAGAATAACGAGTCACATGTAAAAAAATAATTGTAATTTTTACCTAATGGATAATTCATTAAATATTCGAGGACTTCTATTTATTTTAGTTTGTTTCACTCCTTTTATCGCTAAGGCTCAAGTTGATTTTTTGGATGGGCCAGAGTGGCATGAGGTCAAGGAACTATCAGCTCATACGGGCAGACCTATTTTTATAGACTTCTACACTACCTGGTGTGGGCCTTGCAAAAAAATGGATAGAACTACTTTCATGGACCCAACGGTTTCTGAAGTATTAAATGAACAATTTGTGTGTTTAAAGTTAAATGCTGAAGCTGACATTAATGAGGACTTGGTGCAACTTTATAGGATTAAATCTTATCCAACATTTGTTTTTGTAAATCAAAACGGAGAACTAATTTATAAGGAGAGTGGATATAGATCAGCAGAAGAGTTAAGGAGTATATGCGAAAATATTTTGTCATTTTTAGAAGAGGATATTGATTCTAAATTAACCGAAAGTAATATTGATGAATTAAGTGATGGAGACTTAGAAGCAATAATTATAAAATATCCTAATTTTCGATTTAGGACATATCAAGCCATAAAAAATAAATACTACAACCAACTGAGACTGGGTAATCGAATTTCTTTGTTTGGAGTAGATTTCTTATTTGATAATTACGATTGGAAAGATGAATATTCTTTATTGACAAGTATGATTCCTAAAAAAATACCTCTTATTGATGATTTTGGATGGAAAAGAAAATTTGTTTCTTTATATAATGATATATTCAAGAACGTTATTGATCTTAAAAATGAAAGTGAATTTGATCAATATGCTTTCCACTTCTTGAGAATGCATGAGAAGCTTAGTATCGCTACTAAAAACCAAATGACGGGGGATCCTAACAAAGAAATAAAATCTAAAAAACTTGCATTTTTTGAGAACAATGGATATCAAGAGAAGTACTTCTTATTAGCAGATACTCTCATTAATGAATACATTTTACCTTTAAATATATCATCTGTGCAAAGAAGAGATGAGTTTGAGTGGAATATCTCGAAGTGGGATAAGTCACAGAATAAGAGTGAAATCTTAGAAGATACAACAGATATAAAAAAAATTGAGCTTACAATGAGCGATAGTCTGTATCTCAAGAATCCGATCTCCGCCAAAATATCTCACAGACTGAATAATATTTCAGAAAATATTGTCCAAAAATCACCGCAAGACCAAAAACTAATAAAAGCACTGTCTTGGGTAAATAAATCATTGGAGTATTTGGAACTCCCAGAAACTAGAATAATAAAAGCGGCTATCCTTAAAAAATTAAAAAGGGATAAAGAAAGTAATGTCGAACTTGGAATTGCAAAACAATCAATCTTGTTTGATAAATTATGTGAAAGAAAGATCTCCGAATTTGATTTGTAACAATTCTCTATGTTTATTAGGAGCATTTATTTTTAGACTATAATTTCCCATTCCATAAACTTACCTTTATAAGTTTAGTTATATACGTAAAGGGATTGAATGCCTAAAAAACCGATTGCTCAGGATTATATAGAAGTCATAGGAGCACAAGAAAATAATCTACAGAACATATCCGTCAAAATACCTCGTAATCAGCTTGTAGTGGTGACTGGTATAAGTGGCAGTGGTAAATCATCACTTGCTTTTGACACGATCTATGCTGAGGGGCAGCGTAGATACATGGAAACTTTCTCTGCGTATGCTAGACAGTTTCTAGGTAAGATGGATAGGCCAGAAGTGGAGAAGATAGAAGGCCTAAGTCCAGTCATCTCTATAGAACAAAAAACTACTGGATGGAATCCGCGATCCACAGTTGGTACTACTACAGAGATCTACGATTTCCTCAGATTACTATACGCTCGGATAGGAGAGGCCTACTCACACGTGACAGGCAAACGAATGGTGAAATATTCTGAAGAAAAGATCATCAAGCAAATCCTCAAAGATTTCAACGGTAAAAAGATAATTATCCTATCGCCTATGATCAGGGCACGTAAAGGACATTATCGAGAATTGCTAGATCAGACTAGGAAGAAGGGATATACTAAAGTAAGAGTCGATGGGAAGATAGTTGATCTAGTGCCAGGCTTACAGCTCGACAGATACAAAGTGCATGATATCGAGATCGTCGTAGATCGATTAAAAATCGAAAAAGGAAAGAGAGACCGACTAGCCTCCTCTATGGAAATTGCGATGAAGCTGAGCAATGATTTTATCATGGTGCAAGATGCTGATACGAATGTGGTATATCCTTTTAGCAAAAAACTGATGTGTGCTGATAGCGGCATCTCTTATGAAGAACCTTCTCCAAATTCATTTTCCTTTAACTCTCCTTATGGTTCTTGTAAAACCTGTAAAGGTCTAGGACAATTGAATGTGGTGGATATGAATAAGGTCATTCCTGATGATACCAAAAGTATCAATGATGCAGGGATAGTTCCCTTTGGTGAAGTCAGGGACAACATGACCTTTAAGCAACTGAGAAAGATCTCTAAGAAGTTTAAATTCACTTTCTCTACCCCTATCAATAAGATACCCAAGAAAGCACTCGATGCAATTTTGCATGGTGGCAATGAAGATTTTGATCTAGACCTTAGGTACGGTTCGCATGACCTTACCTACAACCTAGCTCATGAAGGAATCGTCAAAATGCTGGAACGATGGTTCAAAGAATCATCCTCAGAGAAAATACGACGATGGGCAGAGGACTTTATGACGATCGACCAATGCGAAGATTGTAAGAGCTATCGATTGAAGAAGGAATCACTACATTTCAAATTAGGCGAAAAGCACATCGGTGAATTAGCCCAAATGGATCTTGTCGACTTACAAGAATGGTTTAGTACTATAGAAAAGCATCTTGACAAGAAGCAACTGGAAATAGCTAGAGACGTCCTAAAGGAAATCAGATTAAGATTAGGATTTTTATTAGAAGTAGGTCTCGATTATCTAAATCTAAATAGACCAGCTAGAACACTATCGGGCGGAGAATCGCAGAGGACTAGACTAGCTACGCAGATAGGATCTCAACTAACTGGCATCACTTACATCATGGATGAGCCAAGTATAGGCTTGCACCAGAGAGATAACCACCGACTGATCAATGCACTCAAGAATCTTACTTATATAGGCAACACAGTATTAGTCGTAGAACATGATAAGGATATCATGCTGGCGTCCGATTATTTGATAGATCTAGGACCTGGTGCCGGTAAACATGGTGGTAAGGTGGTAAGTCAAGGAGTCCCAAGTTCATTCTTAAAACTAGATAGTAGCACCGCAAGATTCCTAAACGAAACAGACAAGATAGAGATACCAGAAAAAAGAAGAAAAGGGAATGGGAAAAAACTGGTGCTAAAAGGAGCAGAAGGGCACAACCTCAAGAAAGTAGACTTGTCTATCCCACTTGGTACATTCGTATGTATCACTGGCGTATCGGGTAGCGGAAAGTCTTCACTCATAAATTCTACGCTCTACCCTATCCTTAGACAGTACTTTTATAAGAGTATACAAAGACCACTCAAGTATAAAAAAATAGAGGGTATAGATCATCTTGATAAAGTAATCGAGATAGATCAAAAACCTATTGGAAGAACACCTCGGTCTAATCCCGCTACTTACACAGGCGTCTTCACCGACATCAGAAAAATATTTACCAATCTTCCTGAAGCTAAGATAAGAGGATATAAGGCTGGTAGGTTTTCATTCAATGTAAAAGGTGGCCGATGCGAAACTTGTCAAGGTGCTGGAAAGCGTACTATCGAAATGAACTTCCTGCCTGATGTCTATGTGGATTGTGAGACTTGCCTTGGCAGAAGATATAACAGAGAGACGCTGGAGATAATCTATAAGGGGAAATCCATTTCTGATGTACTTAACATGACTGTGGAAGAGAGTGTGGAGTTTTTTAAAGCTATCCCTAATATCTATCGTAAGCTCAAAACGCTCAATAGCGTCGGGCTCGGATATATCACACTGGGACAGCAAGCCACGACCCTATCTGGAGGAGAAGCACAGCGGGTGAAATTATCTGAGGAACTAGCGAAAAGAGATACTGGCAACACATTGTATATCATGGATGAGCCTACGACCGGACTCCACTTTGAGGATATCAAGCACTTACTCGCGGTACTCAATAAACTAGTGGAAAAAGGCAACACCGTAATCGTAATAGAACATAATATGGATGTCATCAAAATGGCAGACCATATCATAGATATAGGGCTCGAAGGCGGTAAATATGGTGGTGAGATCTTATTCTCAGGTACACCAGAAGAACTCGTAAAACATAAAACAAGTCATACTGGTCATTTTCTGAAGAGTGAGTTAAAATAAAAATGGTCTCCTAGCTAATCTAGAAGACCAATTTGTTACTAACACGCTAACAAAATATTCGAGTAAGAATTTTATAACTACTCATTATCTAGACTTTCTAATTCAGAGAAGCCACATTTTTTCACAATAAAAATTTATAAATTTTTATTAGATAAGTGAAGATTCGAGTAAGAACAGAAATCTTTAGTGGAATATTCATACACAAGCCTAAAGGGAACGAAAAGAGACATTTATTCCTTTATTAATTAGATAATATCAAAATAATATGAGCAGCCAGATAGCAATAGCAAAAGAAGATCTTAATAAGTACGGGTTCTTGAATATTGATGTGGATCCTACACTAGATCTAGTAGTAGAGATAGAGCGACTAAAAAAAGAAAAAAATGCTATCATCCTAGCGCATTATTATCAAGAATCTGAGATTCAAGATATTGCGGATTATATCGGGGATAGCTTAGGGCTTTCGCAAAAGGCTGCAGAAACAGATGCCGAGATCATCGTATTCGCAGGCGTACACTTTATGGCGGAGACGGCTAAGATGCTGAGCCCAAATAAAAAGGTGCTGCTACCTGATCTCAAAGCAGGATGCTCACTTGCTGACTCTTGTCCTCCTCACCTATTCAGAAAATTCAAAGAAAAATATCCTGACCATGTGGTCATCAGCTACATCAACTGTACTGCTGAGCTAAAGACACTTACCGACATTTGCTGTACCTCATCTAATGCAGTACATGTGGTCAATAGTGTGCCAAAGGATAAAGGAATCATCTTCGCTCCGGACAAAAATCTAGGCGCATATCTGATCAAAGAAACTGGTCGTGATATGATACTGTGGAACGGCACTTGCATGGTACATGAGATATTCTCCCATGAGAAGATCACTAAACTGATGCTCAGACATCCTGATGCAAAATTCATAGCGCACCCAGAATGCGAAGCTCATCTACTGGAGAAAGCTGACTTTATCGGTTCTACAAGTGGCTTACTGAGATTTACTCAAGAAGACCCAGCAGAGAAATTCATCGTAGCGACAGAAGCAGGGATATTACACCAGATGGAATTGAAATCTCCCAATAAGACTTTTATCCCTGCACCGCCTAACAATACTTGCGCATGCAATGACTGCCCGCATATGAAGCGGAACACCATGGAGAAATTATACCTGGCTATGGAATATGAATTGCCAGAGATCAAACTAGAACAATGGGTCATAGACCAAGGAGTAGCAAGTATTGATAGGATGCTTGAGATATCTAAAGCTGCAGGTCTTTAAAATTTCTACCACGTACCAAACATTTATTATTGCCGTTTTTAATAGGTAATTATACTGAATAGTCTCTCATGACCTATAGATTAGTTGTATTCGTTTTTTCCTTGCTTTGTGGCCTAAGTTGCCAGCTCTCTGCTCAGAAGGGACTAGAGCTAGGTGGATGGGCAGGGGCGGCATACTACTTCGGAGATCTCAATACCAACTATCGTCTTACTAAGCCAGGCTTTGCTGGAGGGCTAAATGTTCGATACAATCTAAATACAAGACTGAGTGCTAAGGGAAGTATTAACTATGCGAAGTTAAGAGCAAGCGATGCCGACTCTGATAATCAATTTGAAAAGGATCGTAATCTAGCATTCTACAACGATATCTTTGAGCTCACAGGACAGTTCGAGTTTAACTTCTTCCCCTATGTGCATGGAAGTCAAGACTACTGGTATACGCCTTATATTTTTGGTGGTATGTCTGCATTCTACCATGATCCTAAACGAAAACTAGACGGGACTACTTATGCCCTCAGAGATTTTGGTACAGAGGGGCAAGCTCCCGATGGAGAGTATCTTCCATTTAGTGGCGCCTTTACATTTGGAGGAGGATTTAAGTGGGATATAGCAGAGTCATGGAGTATGAATATAGAATTTGGCGTACGGAAAATATTTACAGACCATATCGATGATGTCAGCGGCGCTTATCCCGATGCTGCTGCACTCGCGGCAAGTAGAGATGCGACTGCGGTGTTACTTTCTTCCGGTACTGCATTAAATGCAAATATCATAGAAACTGGACGCCAACGTGGCAATAGTAAAGACAATGATACTTATAACCTTATCGGTGTAAGTATTATGAAATACTTTGGTGACCTAGCTTGTCCTAAGATCTCTAATAATTTCAACTAATTACTTTGATCATCGTGTCACATTTATAACCTTCAACTCATGATACGACAAGAGTCCTTTTCTTTACAAGCTAAGCCAAGAGGTTTCCATATCGTAACGCAAGAGGTACTATCTTATCTAGGTAATTTACCGGAGTTAGGCATCTTACATCTTTACATCAAACATACAAGTGCCGGATTAACCATCAATGAATCAGCAGACCCTGATGTGCTAGTTGATTTTGAATCTTTCTTTAATAAGATTGTTCCAGAGAACGAACCATTCCTAGTACACACGATCGAGGGACCAGACGATATGCCAGCACACATCAAGGCTAGCCTAGTAGGCTCATCTATCAGTATACCGATCACGGATGGCCAACTCAATCTTGGCACTTGGCAAGGTATCTATCTATGTGAATTTAGAAATAGAGGTGGTAGTAGAAAGGTCATAGCTACTATTTATCATTAACTTAGGTTTTTTCAAAGAGGCGAAATGCAATATGCAATAGAGGGAATAGCTTTGGGTCTGATGCTTACTATCATGCTAGGGCCTATACTGATAGCCTTGATACAGACTTCACTAGAGAACGGCGGTACTGCGGGGCTTTCTGTGGGTTTAGGAATATGGATCAGCGACCTATTGATCATCGCTTCTAGTTATTTTGCGCTCAATCTTATTGGTGATATAGTACAAGATGGAGGGTTTAGATATTGGCTTGGATTAGTCGGGGGAATAGTCTTGATAGTTTTTGGCCTAGGCGCATTCCTTAAGAAAGTGAAGATAGGACCAGAGAAAAAATACTTTACCGCTAAAAACTATGCAGGGTTTTGGATGAAAGGTTTCCTAGTGAATACGGTCAACCCATTTACCTTTATCTTTTGGCTAGGCGTTATCTCTACTTATGTCATCGCTCGCAAGATCACTGGCATACAAGCATTTGTTTTCCTTAGCTCTATTCTAGCAACTATTATCATAACAGACACTATCAAGATCCTTCTTGCCAAAAAGATCAAAGCTAGAATGCAGTCTCATCAGCTACAATGGTTTAATCGTGTTGCTGGCATAGGTTTATTTCTGTTTGGTATCTATCTCATCTATCGGAGTGTTTTGGAGGTATAACTGCTAAGTACTTTACATTTCTAGTCTACATGTAGTGCTTTGTAGACCACAAGTAGTCTATCGTAGGGAGGTTTGTAGAGTGATCAGGATAGGAGAAGGGGGTACTTCCTGAGTCTTCTATTTGTATTTAACGAAATACTATTCTTATTCTAGGGTTAGAATAACAAAAAAACATTAAGGGTGTTTTTAAATTACTAAGGGTAAAACTAGATCTTAAACTAAGGGGTTATTTTGAGAGAAAGTTTAAAAATAAAAAAAGCCATCTGGAATTTTCAGATGGCTTTTTTTATAGTTTGGTTTTTTGGAGGATGTTTTATGGGGTTGGGTTTTTCTTCATTATAGCTGAGATTATGAGGCTGAGTATTAAGCCCAAAAATGAGTATGTAAGTATATTCATAAGGACAGCTCCAATACCACCAGTCATTTCTTTTAAACTATCTACTGTTATTTTATCTAACTCTTCATCAATTTGTATTTGATCCATACCTACAGCACCAAACATAGAAGTCATCATATCCTTTTGTAATGCGAGCATCCTATTCCAATCATCGGCAGAATACATCTGAATCAACAGATGACCAACAATCATAGCTATCACTACAAAAATAAGATACGTAAGGAATGACGTTTTTAATGCCTCTCCAAATGATATCAATCCTTCTTGCTCATTGCGGTCTGCTTTGACTGCCATTACCATGAATATGATAGGAACTACTATCATAACAACCATAGCTAAGGTTGTATTAAATCTAAGATCAGAACCAGTAAAATGTAGTATTAAGGAGTAGGCAGCAGATAAGAGTCCTGCCATCAATCCATATTTTAAAAAATTTGCCATTTGTTCGTTTTTTGTTTTGAAAATTAAGGTGTTGGGTTACGTTTCATAATAGCCGAAACAATTAAAGAAATTATTAAACCTATAAAAGCATTTACCAGCAAGCCTAACATCATATTACCTATGCCCGAAGTAGATTCTTTGATTTTCTCTATCGTTAATTCTTCTTTCATGATATCCATGGCTGTCTCATCAGCGCCTACCATTTCCATCATATCTTGAGCATTCTCTAATTGTATGTCTACTATCTTATTCCAAGTATCATCAGTGAAGGTTTGGTATAAAGCAAATTGTGCTATACCTACTACTATTGCACAGATCATAAATACGATAAAAGAAGTTTTTAATGCCTCTCCAAACGAGATGAATCCTTCTTGCTCATTGCGTACCGCGATAATAGCTAATACCATAAATATTACTGGAAAAACCAGCACTATGATCAATCCTACAGAAAAGCTTTGACTCAACTCAAAACTAACGAAATGGAGTCCAACTAAAATGATAGAACTAATGACGCCTGCTAATAAACCATTTTTGATAGTCGTGTTCATTTTTATTTAAATTTTCTATTTATGACAAATGGGAACTTCTTTTTGTTAAATCTAGTCACATCATTGTCTCTGATAGAATATATCCGTTCCAAACTTATATCTATATCATGTTTTCCATTAGCATAAGATGATAATGGAAAATAACATAATAATCCCTTTTCTCCCATGTTAGGGTGAATAAAATAAGAACAATCAAGACTATCAGTAATGTCTTCATCATCTACCTTCATAGTGATCAATGATAACTTGGCAGCTAACATATCATCCAGATAACTTTCATAATATTCTTTTCTTTTCTTTTTGTACTCAGCACTTATTTCTTCTCTCAAGCTTTCCAAAAAGGTTTTATCATATCTCTGATAATATTCCAGTTTATTCCCAAATTTGGTTTTTTGACTCTCCGTTAGTTTATCTGTCTCATCCCTAAGTATTCTTCTCATAAATTGAGTTTCTTCCACTTGTTCTGTTTCCATCGAATCTATATACTCATTTTCGCGATAGTCAGAATTAAAGATGGAATAAAATCCTTTTTCTGAAAAAGGAACCAGTTTAGGAAATCGCTTTTCGAAAGTTTTCGCCTCTTGTGTGCTCGAACGAATAAATATTTTACCTAAAGACTGATCTGTATATTCATAGGCATCTATACTTACTTCACTTATAATTGGGTTCCTTTTCTCATCGTAATTTTGGCGCGCGTATTTTTCTCTAAGGTCATCATAGTACATATAGTTAAATGATCTAGACGATATCTCAGTATTAAAATCTGCCTTGCCTCCAAATGAGGGCATATAATCATAGGCATTAAATCCAAATGAGGGTAAGATCAAACTGATGAAAAGTATGTAAGGTATAGCGAATATCACCAATCGACGTGTGTACTTATCATCAATAAAATTGTATAACAATGGTCTAAAAAGAAAAGACAAGGTAAGTATCCCTACAAAGCGGTAAATCCAGAAGTAGACCTTGGTAAAAAATGGTGAATCAACCCTCTTGAGTGACCCAAAAGATATGAAGTCAATAAAAACAATAATACACAGAATCAACATCAAAAATATAAAACCGATTACTACTCCTTCATTCTCTATGTTCAGTCCTTTAGTAATTAGCTGTATCACTAATCCACTAAATAGAAATAATGAAAGGATACCCATAAAGAAGAACAAGAGCAAGAAAGTAAAAGAGAAAATAATGCTACTAAGCTTCTCTAGCTTTTCTATATAATCATCAAAGTCTCCTACCTTCCTGACTAGGAATTTTTCGAATCGCTCGGTATAGTCTAGTGCTTTATAATCTATATCTCCAGACACGTACCTCAACCCAATGGCACCTATCCACAGCCCACGCACAGTTATATGTATCAATAGATTTAGAAAAAATATCGTCCATGAAATACTTAAAAATCCGTAGAAATTATTGAGTTGTCCTGCTAGCGGACCTGTAGCATTTAAGTCTAGATAATCTCCAAAACCGTCGAGCACCGCCCTACTCTCCCATATCCCAAACAGCGCCAATCCTGAGATCAGCAACTCCAACTGCCATGATTCTTGTTGCAACTTCTCGAGCCACTCTCTGAAAAATTCCTTAGTTCTTTTGTTAGTTTGTTCTGTCATGAGATGAGAACAAAATAGCTAATTACCGACAGAGAAAGCATAAACATTCGACTAAATGCTATCTACTCCAGATATTATACTTGAATATGCAATAGATTGCTCGTACTCCATCTTTCCAGTTTATCTTTTTCCCTTCTTCATAAGTCCTTCCGAAATAAGATATTCCAACTTCATAGATCCTCACTTTTGGTATGCGCGATACTTTAGCGGTTACTTCCGGCTCAAACCCAAATCTCTTTTCCTTTAGATCTATGCTTTTAATAATCTCTGATCTCCACATTTTATAACACGTCTCCATGTCAGTGATATTAAGATTAGTAAACATATTAGAAAGAAATGTAAGCATCTTGTTACCTATAGAGTGCCAAAAGAATAGGATCCTATGTGGCCGCCCTCCTATGAATCTACTGCCGTAGACCACATCTGCAAACCCGTCCAGTATAGGCTTTAGTAGTCTGTTAAGTTCTGCAGGGTCGTACTCTAGATCGGCATCTTGTATTACTACGATATCTCCTGTCGCTAATCTTATACCGCTATGTAGTGCTGCACCTTTTCCCTTATTCTTATCATGATGATGGACGATCATATCTACATCCGTATAGACTTCTTGTAGTTGCTCAATGATCTTACCTGTAGCATCCGTAGAATGATCATTTACTATTACTAGCTCTTTCTGTGTGCCTCCCAACAACTCAGTATCTACGAGCTTTTTTACTATTTTTTCAATAGTATTTTCCTCATTATAAGCAGGTATGATGATAGATAATTTAGCCATAAAAAGTTATGCGTCTAGACCAAGAGTGTTTTACATTTGCATTTTTAGAAACAAAAAGGATTCGATTTGAAGTTCCATAAGCTCACAGTTGGTAAAGTAATAAAAGAAACGGAAGATTCTACGTCTGTATATTTTAATATCCCAGAAGAACTAGAGGAAGAGTATCAATATAAAGCAGGCCAGTACCTGACACTCAAATTTGATCTCAATGGAAAGGAATACAGAAGAGCGTATAGTATCTGCACAAGCCCACTAGACAATGAGATGGCAGTGACTATCAAGCGAGTATTTAAGGGCGTGATCTCTAATCACATCAACGATATCGCTAAAGAAGGTATAGAGATGGAGGTCATGAAGCCTGATGGTAAGTTTACCGTTAAGACCGATCCCGAAAGTCAGGTGGACTATTACCTATTTGCAGGTGGAAGCGGTATCACGCCTATGATGGCGCTGATCAAAACCATCGTAGAGCAGGAACCTATGAGTGCTTGTCACCTACTCTATGGCAACAGGGATGAGAAGAGTATCATTTTCAATAGTGAGCTAAAAACACTGATGAATAAATATGAAGGTCAGATAACTGTCAGACATATCTTAAGTGAGCCACTGCAAGAGAAAGCTACTGGACTGACAAGTATGTTTAAAAAACCCAAGATCAGCTGGATGGGTTGGAAAGGATTTCTGACAGAAGAAAAAATAAAATTATTCCTAGAAGAAAATCCTAAAAGAGGTAAATCACAAAAATATCTTATCTGTGGTCCTGGACCAATGATGGATATGGTACTAAACTCACTGTCCTCTATCGGTGTAGACAAAAAAGAGATCTTGATCGAGTACTTCGCATCTCCAGATGATAAAACTAAGGACGGGTCTGCCGCAGCAAGCACTGGTGGAAGCCACAATATCAAAGTAAAACTCTCGGGCAAAGAATTCGATGTAGCGGTACCTGCTGATAAGACCATCCTCGAAGCTGTAATAGATGCTGGCTATGAGCCTCCCTACTCTTGCACTAGTGGAGCTTGCTCTACTTGTGTAGCCAAGACCAGATCTGGAGAAGTTTCTATGGATGCTTGCTATGCCCTAGATGATGATGAAGTCGAGGATGGATATATCCTGACTTGTCAGGCTCGTCCACAGAGTGCTGGTGTTAGTATTGTTTTCGAAGATTAGGAGAAGCTCTTAAAAAGCTACAAGCCTTTAAGAGATAAAAGTTTCTACCCCTTAAAGAAAACCCACTTTGCTAGCTCTCTGAAAGAAGCTTTCTTGCCATACATAAGTATACCTACTCTATATATTCTACCTGCCAACCAAACGAAGAAAAAACAAAATGCTATCAACAGCCCGACGGATAATACAATTTCCCAAACTGGCGGTGAGGCAGGTATTCGCACTGGCATCACAACGGAAGACAGTAGCGGAATCATAGAAGACCAAACCACCAATGATGTGTTAGGCGCCTGTATCGCACTGAATGCTATATACACGGCAAGCATCAATGGCATCATGATAGGAAACATCAGGGTCTGTGCTTCATTGATATCTTCACCTACAGCAGAACCTAATGCAGCAAATAATGACGCATAAGCAAAATATCCTCCAAGAAAATAAATGATACTCATAGGTATTAATACACCCCAGTTTATATTTCTTAATTCTTGCATCACTTGGACCATTTTCTCTTGACCCTCATTCATCACCGCTTGCATATCCTCTGCTGGTACGCCAGCCATATCCGTTAATGCTGATGAGCTCTCAGAACCTATGAACATAGATGACAAAGGAGCTAATAACGCTAGCAGCATTATCCATATGGTGATCTGCAAGAGACCGACCGACCCCACCCCGATTATCTTGCCCATCATGAGCTGATATGGTTTCACTGAGGAGATCAATACCTCGATGATCCGGTTTACCTTTTCTTCCATCACACTACGCATGACCTGACCACCATAGATGAGAATGATCATGAACATAGCATACCCTATGATACCTCCGATCACTGATCCTACTACGTTGGTCATAGAACTTATTTTCTTATCTGTGTCTTTTATAGTTTGGGGAGCTAGGGAGACGTTAGTGGATAGCTTGTCTACTTTGCTGAGATCTAGGTCTAGGGCCTTTACTTTATAATCTCTTATCCTGTCCTCTATTCTATTACCTATGATGAGCGATTCATCTATGGCTAGCTGTTCGTCGCTATGGTATTTTACTTCATATCGTCTTTGATTCTCATCTATGGTTGCTGGTATTTCTATGATACCATCTATTTTTTTCTCTTCATAGTCTTTGAGCAATTCTGCAAATGATCTTCCAGATATATCGAGCGTAATATTATCTGTAGACTCTACAGCTCCTTTCAGGATATCTCCTTGATCAAAAACAGCAATCGTTCTTTGCTCATCAGACCCTTGATTCATCACAAAAGCTACGACAGCAAAAAATGCAACCATAGCCAGCGGTGCTAAAAATGTACCCAAGAGAAAAGCCTTGCTCCTCACTCTAGTTACAAATTCTCTTTTTATTATCAACCATATCTTATTCATCGCTCTGTCCGTCTACTTGTTTTATAAAAATTTCGTTTAAGGTCGGTAGTATCTCGTTATAAGAATTTATCTCATGTCCTCTATCCATTAGTTCTTTCAACAGTTCATTGGAGTTGTGTCCGTCTTTTACACTGATGATCAGATCATCATCACTATCTGTCAGTACTTCAAAAGAATCACTCTTCAACTCTCTATCCAGATTTCCTTTGAATCCTATGCTAAATTTATTCTCCTTGAATCGCTCTTGCAGATCACTCACTTTCCCTTCGAGAATGACTTTTCCTTTATTCATCAAAACGATATCCTGACATATCTGCTCTACTTGCTCCATCCTATGTGTGGAGAAAATTATACTCGTACCTTTTTTATTGAGCTCATAGATCTCGTCTTTGATCAGGTTTGTATTGATAGGATCTAAGCCTGAGAACGGCTCATCAAGTATCAGCAACTTCGGATTGTGACAGACTGTAGAAATAAACTGGATCTTCTGCTGCATACCCTTGGATAGCTCATCTACTTTCTTACCCCACCAGTCCTTGATCTCAAATTTTTCTAACCACCCAAATAAAGAGTCTCTTGCGTCCTTCGTGGTCATACCTTTGAGCTGTGCAAGATAGAGCAACTGCTCTCCCACTTTCATCTTTTTGTATAGTCCTCGCTCCTCTGGTAAGTAACCTATCTGAGACGGACTAAATTCTGACAAAGGCTCACCGTCTAAGAGTATAGTCCCTTCGTCTGCTCCCGTAATCGTAGTGATGATTCTGATAAGAGAAGTCTTGCCCGCACCATTAGGCCCTAATAGCCCGAAAATACTGCCTTTCTCTACATTAAAGGTCACATGGTCAACAGCAGTATGATTATGATATCGCTTTACTACATTATCTAAAGAAAGAATGGACATACTTGGCTTTTCGTTGAGGTCAAATATAGGAAGACTATGACAAATGACTCCCAATTTTATAGATGAACATATCCAAGCATCAGACCAAAAGTAGCGGTCAATTAAGCTTACCTTCGCAATTATGACCATATCTGATCTAGTACTGTACAAAGACCATCACCTCATCATCCTCAATAAGCCAGCGGGGATGCCTGTACAGGATGACAAATCAAATGACAAATCCCTACTCCAGCTAGCTATTATGTATGCTAAGACCAACTTGTACCTGATCAATAGACTAGACCGACCAGCATCCGGTATCGTACTGATGGCAAAGAAAAAAGAGGTGCAAACCTATTTTTTAGCAGAGGATAAAATAACGAAACATTATCTCGCAGTTGTAAAAAAAGGAATCGAGGCAGATAAGAAAACACTCACTCACTACCTCAAAAAAGATGGTAAGAAAATGAGAGCAGAAGTAAGTGAAACTGAAAAAACTGAGTTTAAAGAATCGACACTAAACTATGAATTACTCAAATCAATGGATAATTATGATCTGCTCAAAGTAGAATTATTGACAGGCAGATTCCACCAGATAAGGGCCCAGTTATCACACATCGGGCATCCTATCAAAGGAGATGTAAAATATAAGGCACGGAGAAAAAATCTAGATAGGTCTATTCACCTGCATGCTCACCAAGTCTCATTTAAACATCCTAAGTCTAAAAAACAGGTAGCACTCACTGCTCCGATTCCACAAAATGATGGACTCTGGAAAAGTGTAGCAGAAGTAATCCAATAGGTATACTTTTGTGTCTATATGGAGAATGAAAAAGTAAAATTTACGGATGTTAATTCTTTAGGTGAGTTTGGCCTTATAAAACATCTCACCAAAAATGTAGAGCTATATCACGATTCGACAATAATGGGGATAGGTGATGATGCGGCTGTCATAGCTAATGATCCTGGGATGCTTACTGTTGTATCCACAGATATGTTAGTAGAAGGTATCCACTTTGACCTCATGTACTCTCCGCTCAAGCACTTGGGCTATAAATCTGTAGTCGTCAATGTCTCAGATATCTATGCGATGAATGCGACTCCAAAACAGATAACCGTCTCAGTAGCTATCTCCAACAAATACTCCATAGAGGCAATGGACGAACTATACGAAGGCATAAAAATGGCTTGCGAAAGATATAATGTCGATCTCATCGGTGGAGACATGACCTCCTCTCCCAAGGGAATGACCATAAGTATCACTGCAATCGGTGAAGCACCTAAAGAAAAAATAGTCTCTAGAAGTGGAGCTTCTGTCGGTGACATCATCTGTGTCTCAGGTCAGCTAGGCGGTGCTTACTTAGGTCTACAGATACTAGAAAGAGAGAAACAGCTATACCTAGATAATCCGGATGTACAACCAGATCTAGAAGAGCAAAAATATGCGCTCGGCAAACAGCTCAAGCCGGAAGCCAGAAAGGACATGATCGAGTTCTTTGATAAAAAAGGATTTATCCCTAGCTCAATGATCGACATCTCTGACGGACTTGCGTCAGAATTATTTCATATCTGCGAGGCATCTAATGTCGGTGCTTATCTAGAAGAAGGTAAAATCCCGATTAATCAAGATTCAGAATTGCTTGCCCTGAAATTTAGACTAGATCCAACCACCTGTGCGCTCAACGGAGGCGAGGATTATGAGCTGTTATTCACCGTAAAACCAGAAGACCTTGATAAGGTCAGACTGATGCCTAGTGTCTATATCGTAGGTGAGGTCGTAGAGCGAGCTGACGGTATCAAGCTACATACTACTGGAGGTAACATCCATGACATCAAGGCACAAGGTTGGGAGCATTTTTAAGTGCCTCATTAAGCATTAATCAATCACAATGATAACTATCTACTGTATCAAAATAGAAAAATAGAATATTATGAACAGAGGATTACTAAGTATTCTACTATCACTTCAAACTTCAATTATACTCGCTTGTAGTTGTGGTGGGTATATAAATGAATTTTGCTACTCTGCAGATACAAGCGACTATATCGCATTAGTAGAATTAATAGCATTTGATGATGAGACTGCCGCATCCTTCAAGCTAATAGAGAACCTTAATAAAGAAATACCAGACACGATAAATGTCCTAGGTCAAGATGGTTTAAACTGCAATTTAGGTCTTTGGCAATTTTCAATTGGAGACACACTGGTTATCAATACTATACCTTATATAAATGGTGAACAAAATGCATCTAACCTAAAAATGTACAATTGGGGAATCACGGACTGTAATCGCCACTACTTAGAATTTTCAAAACAAATTGTATATGGCAAACTAGACACCTTTAGAAAATCAGAAGAAATAGACTATCAGACATTTAAAAATGACTTCCAAGAATGTATTGATTTTACTTTGAGCAGTGAGAAAAGCAACATAGCCAACGCTATAATTGACATCTATCCAAACCCTAGTAATGGCGAACTATCTATTAATTCAAAGGATATTAGGATCAACGATGTAAAACTGTATGATCTACAAGGACGTAAGTTAGTATGTAATCTAACAAAACAATTCACAGGTTATAAGTTGGATATTTCTGGAAATCAGAATGGCGTTATGCTGTTAGAGATAATTACTTCAAAAGGAATAATTAGACGTAAAGTGATTAAAACATTACGCTAGGATAGCAGATAAAACGCAACACCAATATGCATTGAAAGTACGCATGATAAAACAAAAAAGTCCCATACATAGCTATAACCTCAGCGGTACCTTTAAGTTTTTAAAATAAAACAGCCATGATCAGGGAATCATTAACAGCCATGAAAGTCTGAGTGTAGCTCCTTTAGGA
>ENA-ORXT01000772-ORXT01000772.1-marine-metagenome-genome-assembly--contig:-NODE-772-length-47981-cov-5.650468_pt1 | contig 47981 bp, 33 predicted proteins | sample MGYA00237868_ERZ511482 | MGnify/ENA metagenome assembly ERZ511482
GCCGGGATCGCCGAGGCCACCGTTGAGTTTTTCGCGCAGCGTTTCGACCAAGATCTCGTTCACAAAGGAACTTTTACCGCTTCCCGAAACGCCCGTAACGCAAACAAAGTTGCCCAGCGGAATCTCAATGTCGATATCGCGTAGATTGTTGTGACGAGCGCCCTTGATCAGGACTTTCTTGTCGACCTGAGGCTCTCGTCGGTTTTTCGGAATGGCGATCTCCAGACCGCCAGCCAGATATTGAGCGGTCAGGCTTCTCTTGCTTTTAATAATCTCCGAAGGATGCCCTTCTACGACAACTTCACCGCCACGCACTCCCGGTCCCGGACCAAAGTCGATTAAATAATCGGCCGCCCGCATCGTGTCTTCATCGTGCTCGACAACGACAACCGTGTTGCCAAGGTCGCGAAGGTTTTTCAGGGTGCTGATCAGTCGGTCGTTATCGCGCGGGTGCAAGCCGATCGAAGGTTCATCCAGGATATAAAGCACGCCAACCAAGCCCGCACCGATTTGCCCCGCTAATCGAATCCGCTGGCTTTCACCGCCGGACAGCGTCGGAGCCGTCCGATTGAGCGTCAAATAATCGAGTCCCACGTTCAAGAGGAATCCCAAACGGTTGCGAATCTCCTTGATCGGTTCAATCGCCACGAACGCGCGCGTTGACTCCAGTTCCATCTCTGAAAAGAATTCAAACGCATCCGCGATCGACAGATCACAAACTTCCGGCAGCGACAGATTTGGGTGATCGGCAAACTGCGGACGTTTGGTCTTCAAACGAAAATGGCGAGCCTGCTCGTTCAGTCGATTTCCGTGACATTCCACGCAGTCAACTTCATTCATAAACGCTTCAAGTTTACGAATTTTGGCTGCGCCGGTCGTCTTGTGATACTTCTCATCCAGCTCAGCCGCCACGCCCGCGAACTTTCCGCCGTACTTCATCGGTGACGCACCGCCGCGCCACGTGTAAGTAATATTTAATTCGCCAGTTCCATATAGCCAAGCGTCTTGGATCTCCTCGGGCAACTCTTCCCAGGCCGTTTCCAACATCGTGCCGGCTTCGAGGTTGTTTTCTTTTTCGTAGCAATCGGCGACGCCTTGATAGATGTGCCGCCGCCAGCGCCCAAGGTCTTTCCATTTGCCCAGTAGATCAAAACACCCCTGTTGAAACGACTTTGATGTATCCGAAATCAGCAGGTCACGATCAAACGTGAACAGTTCACCCAATCCGTCGCAACAAAGACACATGCCTTGAGGACTATTGAAGCTGAACATCTGGGGCGTTGGTGGCGAGAACCCGATGCCGCACGCCGCACAAGCGTACTCCGATGAGTAGACGCGGTCGGTCGTACGGGTTGGTGCTGCCACCTGTTTTGTTTTGCGTTTGCGGCCTGACTTTTTAACGGCCGTTTCTGCGTCAGCATCAGCTTCAGGATCCGCCGGTGCCCCTGACTCTTGAGGAGCTGCCGCCACGTCTTCGTTTTCGATCTCAAGCACCAAAGTGCCTTTGCCCAACTTCAACGCTGTTTCGACAGCCTCGGTTAACCGACCGCGAATGCTGTCCCCCGCCGTCAATCGTTCAACAACGACCTCTACGTTATGACGTTTTGTTCGGTCAAGGTTTATCTCGCTGGTAAGTGAAACCGTTTCACCATCGACACGGGCGCGCGTGAATCCGCGCTTCAGCATGTCAATGAATAGATCTTTATGTTCACCTTTTTGGTTTCGAACCACCGGAGCGAGCACTGCGTACTTCGTACGGTCCTTTTGCATCATGATCGCGCCGATGATTTGGTCGCGCGATTGGGCGGAGATCGGTTGATCGCACTTGGGGCAGTACCCCTGTCCAACACGTGCATAAAGAATGCGAAGGAAATCGTAGATCTCGGTGATCGTACCGACGGTGCTGCGCGGATTGTTGCCCGACGATTTCTGGCTGATCGAGATCGACGGGCTTAATCCCGAGATCAAATCGACATCCGGTTTTGGCATCTGACCGAGAAACTGGCGCGCGAAACTTGACAGGCTTTCGACGTACCGTCGTTGCCCTTCGGCGAAAACAGTATCGAAAGCAAACGAGCTTTTGCCACTGCCGGAAACACCGGTCAAGCAGATCAGTTGATTGCGGGGTAAGACAAGATCGACGTTTTGAAGGTTATGTTCTCGGGCACCTTTGACAACAATATCAGAAGCAGGCATATGCGAGGGGGTTCCCATCCAATGGAGTATCATTTCAGCGAACGCAATAGTCTATCTGAAACCTCTTCGATGCCCAACCACTAAGAATGGGGGGACGCGTTAAGTTTTGAAAAGCATTTGATGAGGTAACTTTTACCGTTTTCACATTCTCTTTAAATTTTACCGCGATCAAAGACACCCTGTTTGGACAACTAAGTTGTTCAATTAAACACTGAAGATCATCATTCGGGGGTGCTGTCGGTGCTGGTCACCCTTGATTTTTACCCAGAGTTCTGGTCTTTTAGTACGTCGCGCGATGAACGCATCTTTCTCATTTTCTAGCTTGAATTCAGGAATCGATCTGTGGCTCAAGAAACGTTAACTTTCAAAACGCGCGTAAAGTTGTTTTGGGATTGGTTCGTCGATCACGAAGAAGACTTCCAGCAACGAATTGAAGCTGGAGACGGTCCCGGATTAGAACCCGAAGTAAGTGCCGCAATTAACAAGTGGCTGCCCGGTTTTGCGTACGTATTTGGCCCCAGAGATCAGGGCGGTCATACGTTCACTCTTTCGCCCAGCGGCAACATCGACTTCCGTTTCTTAGCGTCTTTTTGGCTTGACCAAGCTCCGGATTTGGAGAACTGGACCTTCTATTCCTCTCGGCAACCCGGACTTTGCGACGGATTTGGCATTCGCATTGAAGATAACGAATTTGGAGCGGACGATGTGTTGATCGAATTCGAAGTCGACGAAGAAGAAGAGATGCTGAACATCGTAATTTGGCACCCCAACTATCTCGAAGACGATGACATCAACAGCCAAGTCGCTTTTATCTTCTTAGATGAAGTCATGGGCGAAATTGGCACCGAAATGTGGATCGGAAATATTGAGCTTGCCGGAGAGAAGCCGGAGAACGGTATCCCGCTGAAGTCGCTGGCGACCGAAGTTGTCGCCGCCGCCGCGATGCACGACTGGGAAAAACAGGCTCCGGACAAAACGTACGTCGGTTATTCCGTCCCTGAGCCCAAAGAGGGTTATCCGCGTTCGGATACGATCGCGGGGGCGACTTGCCACTTTCCATTGGTGGGCGAGTTCATGGAACGAGAAGGGTTACTGGACAACGATCCACTCTCAGGAACAGGGGCTCATTTTCTGTATCTGTCAATTGACGCCGAGGACTTTCCAGAGGACGAAGAAGTCGAGGTACGAGCGAAAATTGAAGATCACCTGAACGACATTTTGATCGAGCATTCCGCCGGGCGAATTTTGGGTGGAGCAACGGGATATTCCAAGGCCTATATCGATCTAATTATTTTCGACGGGCAGGATGCACTCGATTTGATCGAACAGTCAATGCAGCTGCAAAACTACGCAGCAAGCTATCGCGTCGAAAGATTCTTCGCGAGCCAGACCGCGTGATGGTTGAGTGTGGAGCAGCATTCAACCGTTTTTTAACGCAAAAGTGCAAAGACGCTAGGACGCAAAGCGTTCGGTGAAGAAAGCGACATCCTTGGATTATCTGCGCTGGAATCTAGCTCGTTGTTTTTTCTGTAAGAGATTGAAGTGATTAAAACCGCCGAGCGTCTTTGCACCTTCGCGCCTTTGCGTTTTCAACTTAAACGCTAAACTCCTCGCAAACTCGGCCCATGACTTCTAAATCAGTGACTGCATCCTTCACTTCAATCAACTCAAGCCGTCGTAGATATTGGATAGCTTTCACAATCGACGCTTCTTCGATTTCCCAACCCACGTTCCACTCAGTAGTCTCCCACCATTGAGCAACTTTCTCAGGCGCAAGTTTATAGCGGTCGGTGATCTTCGCCTGAGTGCCTTCACCGTCGGCAGACAACCGCTGACAAATTTCATTGACTTTGTTCAGCAATGCTTTGATAGCGTCAGGTTTTTCGGCCAACGCTTTCTCACTGGCACAGACTACAAACGCGGGCCACGGCGTTAACCGATCAGCCAGCCGTCGAAATTCACCGCTTTCGACGTATGGGCTGGTGGTGTAACGCTCCCAAAAGAAGATCTCCGCTTCGCCACCAGATAACGCCGCGCGGGCTCCATCGAGATTCTTCACCACAGCGAAATCGAGATCCGTTTCCCAATCGCGTTCAGCCGCATCGACGATGGCCATCAGATGACTGCCCGACCCGAAGCGACTGATGGCATATCGGCGACCGCGAATATCGTCAATCGTTTTCAAATCGCTGGCTGCGGGAACGTGAATTCCCCAAATCAATGGAGACTGCACGAACGTTTTGACGATCCGGGCCGACGTGCCCTTGCAGATGGATTGAATACAACCTTCGGTCAACACGACAGCGATGTCAACTTCGTTGTTGGCGACCGCTTGCATCATCGCACCGGTGCCGCCGCCAAAGACGACAAATTCGGCGTCAACGTCTACCGAACTAAATTCGCCCGAATCAATTCCAACATGCCACGGAAGATTGAAATGTTCGGGAACGCCGCCAATTCGAATGGTTCGCATAGTTCGCCTATTTCTCTTTTGGGAGTTCAACTTTCTACACCTGCTGGGTCCGGATCGGCGGATTTTGTTTCAGACTTGGATTCTCCCGATTGAGGTACCTCAGTTGCTTCGCCGTCGGACATGCTGTCTTTGGCCGCTTGGCCAGCGTTAGCCTCATTGCTTTCGCGTTTGGCTTTCTCATTTTGAAGTTCATCGAGATATTCAAGGATACCATCCTGCTGGCTATGTTCACTGGCTTCAAGCTGAATCTCTAACGCCCTGTCAAGATCGCCTTGCAGGAAGACTAAATGGGCATGAGTATCTAATACGGCGCCTAGTTGATCGGCATTCCCTTTTTCGCGTTCTAGTTCGACACCACGCTTCGCTGTTTCGGTAGCGATCTCCAAGAGGTCAGGTGGGATCTCTTTCCCTCCTTGCTCGCGTGTTACGATCGACCAGGCCTTTTCATTAAGCCGATGAGAATTTCCCCCCAGGTTTTCGACAACGTCTTTGAAGGCTTCAGCAATATTTGGCCCGTCAATTTCAAGCAAGATTCCTAACCGCGTCTCAGCCATCATGGATTTGACCTTCGAGTCCGGCGCATCTTTCATCAATTCTTCAATCAGCTTCAACGCTTTCTCGTACTCACCATTTCGACACAATTCATTCACTTCGGCAGACAACTTATTCATTCGTTGCGTTGCCAACATTTTGACTCCAAAAGCGTTGCGGTCCCACTTATTCTCAATAATTTCCTTCAACGGTTTTTTCATCTGGGAGGGAGTACCGATCCATTCAATCACGCCCGTTCTACCGACAATAAAAACAACCGGAAGATGGGGCCGCACCGCCGCTACCATATAGTCTTCATGAACTGAGCGATCGGGATCGGTTGTCACGCAGTAACCAAGCGTCCATTCGGCATAAATCGTTTCCGCATGTCCATTGACGTCAAGTTCGAGAAAATCAGCGACGGAGTCTTCGTCTTCGTCACTGATCCGGATAATCTGTAGTCCGTCGTCGAAGTAACGATCTTGAAGATCCGCATATTTGACCATCCATGGGTGAGATACGGTGGACCAGGTTGCCCAAAAATCAATTAGATAAATTTTGCCGGGTTCAAATTCCGTCGTTCGCTCAAACTCGCCTTCGCGATCGCTGAACCACGTTTCGATGCCTAAAGCAGGTGCCTTGGATCCAATCGTCAGAATAGCTTCGTCGCCCGCCAAATTAACCGTTTGAGCATACGTGTCCGAACAGGGGATCGCCGCCAAACCCACGACAAAGGCACAAAACAAAGAAATGAATCCCAACAGATTTTTATTAAATCGCATGGCAGAAGAATCTCCTGAAAGTCATCGCGGCGGGTGTCAGAATTGAATTTCGATTCTATCGTTGGTGCTGACGAAGGAATAGGATGTAAGCGACGAAAATTGGCTACGTTCTTCTTGCCCACGCAACCTCTACCGTTTCCCCCTAAACAAAGCTCATATTTTTGATGCCTGATCGTGAACCCAACACTTCGACGCTGCGTTTTCAAAAAATCATACTGGGCATACTAGGAGTCGTGATGCTGGGTATTGGCGGCGTGATGTATGCGTGGGCTCCAATGGCGAACGTGCTTGTAAGTGCATTGCTGATTCGCGTTGGCATGTTGCTGTGCGTTATTTGGCTGGCCTTTGATCAATTGCAGCAACTCTCAAAATACTTTTCAACGATCGTTCTATTAGTGGGGCTTGGTGTATTGGTTCTGATCGCGGCTAGACCTAACTTCTCAAAAATTGTGTTGGTTATGATTGGAGCCTTAGGCGCGTTGTCTCTAGCAGCCAAATTCTTGCGGGCAAAACACTAAAAAAAGAGGTATGAATTCATTCAGTTCAAATGAGTGCATGACGATCCGGAGAACGCTATAATGGATCCCTCTTCCAAAGCGTGCCTCTGAAAGTTCCCGATGCCCGTATCTAAAACTATTCTCAGCCAACTTCTGGACCAGATCAGTGACATTGTTTGGATCATCTCGGCCGACACCGGAGGCATCGTCTATCTCAACGACGCGGCGGCGGTAATCTTTAAAATAGGAACTGTTGGCATACCTGCTGACAACGATTTGGTCGCCCCGGATACCAGTTGGCTTGATCAATTGGAAAAAAATGACCGTGCAATCCTTAAATCAAATTTAAAACATATTAGCTCGACGGGGACGTTCGAACAAACGCTCGAGTTTAATTCAACTTCGGATCAAGCGTTCAGCCTTCGCACCGTGTTTACGTTAGATGAAGACTGTGATGTCCCCCAAAAATGCAAATATATAACCGCCATCGGCATGGATATCACCGACAGTTTGCGTGCGGACAGGAAACTTGGCGAGTCGCAAGCCGTCTACCGGTCGCTGGTAGAAAGCCTTCCAATCAGCGTGTTCCGTAAAGACGAGAAAGGCAATTTCAAGTTTGGCAACCAGCGTTTCTGCGGAGCATTGGAAATGACTCCAGAGCAGTTGATCGGCAAAACGGATAGTGATCTTTTCCCTGAGTCTTTAGCAAAAAAGTACATCCGTGATGACGCGGAAGTACTGGCCTCTGGAAAAATCTTCCAAGGCATCGAAGAACATGTAACTCCCGATGGAAAGCAGAGTTACATCGAAGTTCTCAAAGCCCCTGTAACGGACAACGAGGGAAAGCCGATTGGTATTCAAGGGATTTTCTGGGACGTCACAGATCGTCAAAACGCTCAAAAATCGTTACGCGAAGCAAAAGAGATTGCGGAATCTGCGAGCCATTCGAAAAGCGATTTCTTGGCCAACGTAAGTCATGAAATACGCACGCCGATGAACGGAATTATTGGGATGTCCAACCTCTTGCTGGAAATGGTTTCCGATCGTCAGCAGCGTGAGTACGTTCAGATGATCGTTCAATCGGGCGAGTCATTACTGACCCTGATCAATGACATCTTGGACTTTTCAAAAATTGAATCAGGCAAGATCGAACTTGAACGGATCCCAATGTCGGTGCGGGAGGCCTTGAGCGACGCAGTGAATCTGCTCAAGTTCCGCGCTCAAGCCAAACATGTGGATTTGATTTGCAATGTGGAATCAGGCTTCCCCGACCGCGTCGTCGGCGATCCAACTCGGCTCAAACAGATCATCATCAATTTGGTCGGCAACGCAATTAAGTTCACCGATGATGGCGAAATCCGAGTCGACATCCATCTGACGAAGCTAACCACAGTTTCAGTTCAGCTAAAAATTTCAGTAACAGATACCGGTATTGGTATTCCACCCGACAAACTGAAAGTGATCTTTCGGGAGTTCGAACAAGCTGACACATCGGTAACGCGAGAACATGGCGGGACGGGTTTGGGATTGGCAATTTCGGCCCAACTGGCAGAGCTTTTCGGAGGCAAACTGGAAGTTGAAAGCGCCGTTGGCGAGGGAAGCTGTTTCAGCTTTGTGGCTAACTTCGGGTTAGCAGAAGATACTCGCAGATTCTCTGATTCGGTCGGGGAAACTATCGACATCGCACAGAAGCGCGCCCTCATTGTTTGCTCAAACGAACAACAGGGTAAACAACTGGAAAAATGGCTGACGGATTTGGACATGCGCAATTCTCTGACGTCCAGTGTTGAATTGGCCATCAAAAAGATAAAGGGATACGCGGTCGCCGGAGTTCCCTTTGACCTGGTGGTCGCGGAATCCAACTTGATTGATGGTTCGGCTCAGGAGTTGGCCAAACGCATTTCGAAAATTGATGAGGTCGCATCGACTAAATTCCTGCTTCTGGGCAGCGATTCCACCGGCGATACGAAAACACCTAAATCGTCGCTCGATGCAGCGTTGAGCAATCGCTGCAAATGGCAAACCATTCCATTGCCCTTGACCGCCAACAAAATCCGTGTGGGGATGCTGAGTTTGCTCTCTGATTCAAGCGTCGCGACAACGAACCACCGATCCTCCAAAACGCCTACCCAAATCAAAAACGAAGAAGCAGATTGTCGAGAGCTTAAGATCCTTCTCGCTGAAGACAATCTCATCAATCAAAAGCTCGCAATTGCGTTATTGGAAAAGGAAGGGCATCGCGTAACGGTCGCCGCCGACGGGCGGCAGGCCGTTAATCTGTTTAGAGAACACAATTGCGAATTCGATGTTGTGTTGATGGATGTACAGATGCCGGTGATGGATGGATTTGCCGCCACCAAAGCAATTCGAGAATTCGAAAAACTGCACGACCAGCTAACACCGATCATCGCGCTCACCGCACATGCGGGAGCCGAGGACCGCAACCGTTGCTTGGCCGCTGGAATGGACCAATACCTCTCCAAACCTATCCGTGCCAAGGATCTTCGAGGTATGATCGAGCATCTTACTGGCCAAACATGTCGTGTGGTTGCGCCCGCTGCCGCGCAGGATACAGGAGGCGACGTGGTGGATTGGCAACGCGCTTTCGACACCGTTGCCGGAGATCAGTCACTGTTGAAAGATTTGGTCCGAGTGTTTCTCAAAGAACAATCGGCGATGCGGGGCAAAATTGAAAAAGCGATCGCCACTGATGACAACACACGCCTACGGCTAAGTGCTCACTCGCTCAAAGGCGCAGCTTCGCATCTGGGAGCTCATGAAATATCGCGTATCGCAAGAGAGCTTGAGCTGATCGGGGAAAAAAAACGAGCCGAATCCAAGATCACGTCTCCATTGCTGGCAGAACTAAAAGATGCGATCGACGAAGTGTCGGTGGAATTCAAAAAGTTCATCAGCTGATCCAGTGGGCTGACCGAATGGATTTGGATCGGGTAGGTTAGTAATCTTAGTTTACGGACCAATGGTAGCGGTATAGCCGCATGCCCACCGGTATCGCAACCACCAAAAATTAATCTTGTAGTTCCTTCGTCGCTTTCAATTTGCTGTTATGAAATCCTTTGATTGGCTTAAAGCCCGAGTCGTTTTTTACCCCACGCTGGCTTGGAACGCGCTGCTTGGCCGTATTTTAAAAGTAAGAAACTGGTGGGACCCCATCGACGACCATGTCATTCTTGGCGCTTTCCCGTTTTCATCGGACGTTGGGCCGTTGGCCGAACTTGGTGTCCGCGGCGTCGTCAATACTTGCGAGGAGTTTGGCGGCCGGGCCGCTCTTTATCAAGAACACAATATCGAACAGTTCTATATGCCGACGATCGACTTCACGCATCCTGCCTACGACGATGTCTGTGGGGCGGTTGATTTCATTCAATCCCAAGTCGACAAAAACCAGAAGGTCTACATCCACTGCAAAGCAGGTCGCGGACGTAGCGCGACGGTGGCGATATGCTGGATCATGAAGTCGCGAGGTTTAACGGCCGCTCAAGCACAAAAATACCTGCTGGAAAAACGCGGTCATATTAATCAGCATCTAACGCAGCGACCGGTCGTGCAACAATTTGAAGCCGATCTAAAACAAACGCGTTAGCATCCACTCTGAAGACGATTCTTATCTTCGCATTTCGCCCCAAGGCTGTGATTCTATGCCGAAGGTTCGAAGAACCGATCATCCGCCAACGGAAAAGCGTTCGGTCGACCCATGGCAACCAAGGACCGGAGGCTATCGCCCAGCGGCTGATCTTTGCTTCGCAAAATTTGACTTAGTCAACAACCACTTTACACCTGTGGCTTGATCGGCGTACGAGGGTCCTTGGCCAATGACCAGGACAGCTCTTCATACCACGTGTTGTCCGACTGAACCAATTTGTTGATTTTCTTCCAAATCTCAACCGGCGGACCAAACCCGCTCCAATCGACCGTCAACACACGCACGCCTCGGCGACGCATTTCGCCGATCAGTTTCTGGTAGTTGTCATACAACTGCTCCAAGTACTCCAGCGGCACACCGTCTTCGGTACTACGTCCACGCGCGTGCATGCGATCGAACGAATCCTGCGGTTTGACATCTAGGTAGACAAACACATCCGGCGGCATCACGTCGCGACTGATGTTGCGATACATGTCGACGTACAGGTCGTATTCCTGCGGCGTCATAAAACCACGTTCCATAGCTGTGGTTGCAAAAACAGTGTCGCCGTAAATTGGACGGTCTTGAATGACCACGATTCCCTTATCGCCCCAAGCCTGCTCGACGGCCAAGCGATGTTGTTCGTAACGTTGACACAGCATGAACATCTGCATCGCAAAACCGCCCCCGGTGTTCGTGCCCGATTGAAGATCGGCATAATAACGTTGAAGGAAATGGTCGAATTGACGGTGAGCCGTCGGCTCTTCCATCACACGTGTTTGGTGACCAGCAGCCATCGCAGCAGATGCGATCGCATGACAAGCGTTTGTCTTGCCGGCGCCAATGTTGGCATCGATGGCAATGAACAATCCGTCCCGTTTTGCGTGGGAAAGGCTCATGGCGAGTTTCCTATCTAATATCCATATTATCTTAATGAATGGCCGAAGCAAATCGCGCAGCTTTATTTGTACGTTTGATGAATCTCTTGGTCTGATTCGCTGTGTCTGCGCTTTTCAAGCACCAAGCGAATCGGCACTTCGCCAAAATCAAGCGAATCGCGCAACACACTCAACAAATATTTCTGATATGTCTTCGCGAACGAATCGGGATGACTACATTTAAGCAGGATCGTAGGTGGCTCAATGCCAATCTGAGCTCCGTAGTAAATCTTGGGACGACGTTTATTGGACCCCATCGGTGGCGGGTGTCGCACAATCGCTTCCTTTAAAATTCGGTTAAGCTTTGGCGTACTGACGCGCGAACGCGATTGCTTATACAACATTTGAGCATGATTCATCAGACGTTTGCAGTTTTGCCCGGTCTGTGCAGTGATAAAAGCAATCGGAACATTCCACAACGACGTAAAGTTGTCGTGCAAGTAATCAACCCAACGCTCGGTCGGCATATGATCGGCCATCAAGTCCCACTTGTTGACGACGAAGATGCATGGCTTTTGATTCTGTTCAATATAGTGAACCAACTGTCGGTCGACTTTACTGATTCGTTTTCCAGCGTCAAACATCATCAACGTCACGTCGGCATGGCGGATCGAACGGTGGGCACGATGTGTTCCATAAAAATCAATATCCGTTCGCACACTTTTGCCTCGCCGAAGCCCCGGCGTATCGATCGCAACCACGACCTTGCCGTCCAACTCAAACCGCACATCGACGCTATCGCGCGTCGTACCGGCGACTTCGCTGACGATCATCCGATCGGTTTCCGCCAGATTGTTGATTAGCGTGCTCTTGCCAACATTGCGGCGGCCGACCAAGACAAACTTCATTTCTGGTCGCGCTAATTCTTTCGCGTCGATCTCCTCTTGCGGTGGCAAGTTTTCGACGATGGCGTCGATCAGGTCCATTTTGTGGCGGTTATTTTTTGCACTGCAAACGACTGGCCTGTCGAAGCCAAGAGAGAAAAATTCGTTCGCTGCGACTTCCCAATTGTCACCGTCGCATTTGTTGGCAACCAGCAAAACGGGTTTGTCCAACGCACGTAGTCGCTTGGCAACGCGCTTGTCCAATCCAATCGGTCCGTCCTTCGCGTCGACAATAAACAAGAGAAGATCGGCACCCTGAATGCCAATTTCGATCTGGTGTTCGATTTCTTCATCCAGCTCATCGACATCATTAATCCCGATGCCGCCAGTGTCGACGATTTCAAAATAGCGATCTTCGTGGTTGAGCAAATGCTTCATGCGATCGCGCGTCACTCCCGCCATGTCATCGACGATGGCCAAACGGCGACCGACGAGCCAGTTGAAGATGCTTGATTTGCCGACGTTAGGGCGGCCGACGATGGATACTTGGGGCAACATGGGAACAGGGTCGACTTCGATTGAGGCGCCTTAAATCGCGGCGCGTTATTTTGGCTCTTGATATTGATTTTGTATCATCTCAAATGTTATCCGATATTCATTTTTTGTAGAGAATGAAACTTCTAGCGTATGCGGGAATTAGCGAAACACCTGACCAAGAGCCTACTTTGAGCGACATCGACCTAAAAAAAACGCTGCTGCAACACCTCGACGGGCTCCGGTCGTCCGGATTAGGCGATCTACCAACCGGTGGCGATCTCGAGTTCGACTTCAGTAAACTCGAAACTGTAGCTCAATCTCTGGACCCCAAGAGCAAGATCACCGCGCCCGTGGCGGCCCCAGCATCACCAAAATCACATCCCAAACCAGCCACCGCCGCCGATCCGAAACCGACTGCTCCTGCGCCGGCCAGGCCTGTCTCCAAACAACCTGTACTGCTGTCAGAAGGAGAGTACGGTGAAGCGATCGCAAGCACTGACCAGCGGACCAGTGAACTCAAGGTGATCGCCGACGAGGTTGCTGCGTGTGAGGCATGTCCTGAGCTTTGTCGCAATCGCATCAACACCGTGTTTGGCGTTGGGCCAGCGGATGCAAAGATTGTTTTCTTGGGCGAGGGACCAGGTGCCAATGAGGATGAGAAAGGCGAACCCTTTGTCGGTGCCGCGGGACAATTGCTGGACAAAATTCTGTCCGCGAGCCAACTCTCGCGCGAGCAGGTTTACATCGTCAACGTGGTTAAGTGTCGTCCGCCCGCCAACAGAAACCCCGCCGAGAGTGAAATCAAAAATTGCTGGAACTATTTGGAGCGGCAGTTAGAGATCATTCAACCGACGCACATCGTATGTTTGGGCAGCGTAGCGGCGAAGTCATTACTGAACACGAAGTTGTCGTTAGGGAAAATGCGAAAACAATGGCATCAGTATCGCGGAAGTAAAGTGATTGTCACATACCACCCTGCGTATTTGCTACGTACGCCGACCGCCAAGAAGCATGTTTGGGAAGACATGAAATTGCTGATGTCGGAGTTCGGCGTGGAGCTTTAGACCTTTGGTACAAGCCCGCAGCGCCAGCAAGTGAATACACGAGCGCAGGAAAACTCACTTGCTGGCGCTGCGGGTTTGTATTCGGCCCCATCCGCTGGCCACTAACTCTAGCCTCCAGCAGCTTCTTCCACGTAACTACTCAATACGGCACTGACCACTTTACCCGTCGAGGTCGCCATCGCGACCGCGTTTCTCTGAAAATGCACCGCCTGTTGCCCGCGCTGTGCCAACTCCTCACGCAGATCGACATCGTGCATCAAACGCTCGGCCGCATCCGCCCAACCCTTCGGCGAACCGGGCTGAGTCAGAATCCCTCCGCCGGTCGAATTAAGCAGTTCAACAAACGCACCATGTGCCGGAGCGATGACAGGCGCACCGGCTGCCATCGCCTCTAGCGCATATAAGCCCTTCGGCTCAAGAAACTCCGTAGGTACCGAGAACACGTCCAAAGAATCCAAAAAGCTCAGCTTCTGCCCGCGGTCCAACGTCCCCAAATTTTCGTACTCGCCGTCCAACCCCGCAGCCGCCAGTTTGTCCCATTGCTGTTGGTTGTATGCCTCCCACTGCGGGCTTTGCCAACCAGCGATCTTGAGTTTCACATGTTCAGTGCCCGATCGACGTTTTAGTTCAATGAACCCGTCCACCAGATTTTGTAGGCCCTTCTCCGGAGCCAGTCGAGCCAGATATCCGATTGTGAATTCGGATTGAGACGATTTGTCTTTCACCTCCAACGCCTGATAGTATTGGTCAACGTCCAACCCCAACGGCGTCACAAAGAATTTGTCAATCGGAATCGAAAAGTACTCCGACATGTAGTCGCGATAAAATTCAGAATGCACAATAAACGCATCGACGTGTTCAGCATTGGCTTTAATCAGATCGATACAGCTCTTGCGATACTTGGGTAACAGGCTGTCCAGAAAAACATCGTCGCCTTGCAGTGTTACAATCATGGGCACATTTAATTGACGCTTGAGCTCAGGGATGCAACCGCCAATCAAGGCGTTGGTGAAGATCAGCGCGTCTGGTTTAGCCAACTCCAGCCATTTCACCATTTGAAAAACCGCCTTGCGTTGGTTCCCTAGGGTTCCCTTAAGCATTGAGACGGCCAGTTTGCCAAGCGTTTTTGGATCGGTGTTCATCGCTTTGGCAGTGATACGCCGAATCAATTTTGGGTTGTCCAAAAAACGATCCAACGCCGCTGGCAGAAATCGCAACAGCGGGATCTTCTGCTGAAGATAAACGTTCAACCCGCCAAACAAAACGTGGTCTACGCTTACATCCTGCTCGTCGGTGCGAATGGGAGTGTAGGTTGACACTAACTGAATGTCCCAGCCACTACGCTGCATGGCAGTGACCAGCGCGTTATCGTGCATGCAACTGCCACAGAACATGCCGCCGGCACCTGCGGTGAGATAGACTATTTTTGCGTTGGTGTGACGGGGGCGATTCATTGTTCGTTTCAGCGGAGCTTGCTTTCTGGCGAACGCGGAATGAATTTAGAATTTAGAATTTAGAATTTAGAATTTAGAATTTAGAAATCAGAAATTGGCAATCTTTTAATTCTGCTCTCAATATCCGCCACAGCCTATTTATTCACCCCAACAACTTCGCGGCGTGTTCTTTTTCGCAGCCTGCGATAATTGAATGACAAACGCCATCGACTTCTTCACCAGTCAACGTGGAATCCGACGATCGCAGCGTTACCGACAGTAGCATCCGCTTCTTGGTTTTTCCATCCTTCGCCTCGTCGCGAAACACCTCGCGGAAGTCAATCGCTTCGAGCAAGTCGCCGCCTTGTTTGCGGACAGTTTGCTCCATCGCGTCCCAATTGACTGAATTTTCAACGATGAAATTGAAGTCGCGCGAAACCGCTTGGAACGAACTTTGGTTCTCGTGCTGGGCAATCGTGACCATAGATTCTTCCAGCAACTGCAAATCAAGTTCCGCGATCACGGCATCGGTTCTCAGCCGAAACAGCTTCTTCGCCGACTGCGAAGCTCGACCGATCCAACCCAGCGTCTGGCCGCCAATTTTCAATTCGCCCGATTGATCGGGGTCCAGCAAATCATGATCGGCCGGCGTCAACGTTAGCTTGGCTGAGGGTGACATTGCATCGACGATCGCTTCGATGACACCTTTTACATAGAAGAAATCGTGTTCCGAAACGAAACTGACCTTCGTCGGTTGATTGGGGATCGTTTGCCCCTCTACTGGAAGATAGACTTTTGCCGTTTCGAACAGTTCAATGTCGTTGTTGGATCGGAATTCGTTGATCCGGCGAGCCTCCAGCAAACTGGGAACCAGCGATCGACGCAGCAAATCGACAGATCCAATATTCTGCGAAGCTTTCTCCAACACGCCCAACATCGGTTGGCTGCTTTTTAGCGGAGGATGGTCGGTCCAAGGACTGAATACTTCCGACCAAACTTCGGGAACCAAACTGGGTGTCATCGCTTCGTCAAATCCAGCGGCCAGAAGAACGCCGCGCACTCGATCAAGGGCGCGGTCTGCTTTGGGTCTATGCGATGCCGCCATCGGAACAGGACCATCGTCGGGGACTTTATCAAAACCGTAGATACGTCCGACTTCTTCGATCAGATCGACTTCGCGCGTCAGATCTTTCCGCCACGACGGAGCAACCACGGCCACCGAATCATCTTTGATCTCTTGGATCTCCAGACCCAATTCAGTAAGAATTTTATTGGTGGTGTCGACTGGGATTTCGATTCCCAGCAATCGTTTAAGCTGAGCGTACCGCAATGTCACCGAAGGAGATTGAGGTGGCGGCTGTCCGACGTCGATGAATCCCTCGGCTAACGTCCCGCCAGCAGTTTCGAGAATGATCTCGCAGCAACGACGACTGGCCCAATCCAACATGTGCGAATCAATGTTACGTTCGAAACGGAACGAGGAAGGGCTTTGCAATGTCAATCGCCGCGCCGTTTTACGTACTGACAGTTGGTCAAAGTAGGCCGCTTCGATCAGCACGTCGGTTGTCGTGTCGGCAACTTCGGACTCCGCACCACCCATGACTCCGGCAATCGCAACGGCGTCTTTGGCATCCGCGATCACGCACATATCAGCGTCCAACGAGTACGTTTTATGGTCAATCGCGACGAAGGATTCATCTTGAGCCGCGTTTCGGACGACGATCTTGCCGCCAGAAACCTTGGCGAAGTCAAACGCGTGGAGCGGTTGGCCGATCTCGAACATGACATAGTTCGTCGCATCGACAACGTTGTTGATCGATTCGATGCCAAGGGTCGCCATTCGGTTCTTCAGCCATTCCGGAGAAGGCCCAATCTTCACGCCTTGGATAAGGCGAGCCGTATAACGAAAGCAGTTTTCAGATTCGATCTCGACCTGGCAGAGATCGCTGATTGATTTATCGCTGACCTTGGGTTGAGGATCGTTCAGCTTAAGCGGCACATCGTACAAAACGCTGATCTCGCGCGCGACGCCAACGTGGCCCAGGCAATCGGGGCGGTTGCTGGTGACTTCGAGGTCGATCGCTTGATCGGAACCTACGGTTTCGGTGCCTTCATGATTCAGACCCGACATGGTCAAACGATCTACGAGATCGTCATGATCCATTTTCAGATCGACGTATTCGGTTAGCCAGTCCCAAGAAACGATCATCGCAAAAACTCTATTGGGTAAAAATTATTGATCTCTTTTGCCGAGATAAAAACGGCACGTCACACATCACCAACGATTAAAACTGACGCAGAAAGCGTACATCGTTGGTGAACAAATATCGGATATCCGTAATCTGATGGCGAATCATGCACAGCCGCTCAATGCCCAAACCAAACGCGAATCCGGAGAATTCGTCTGGATCGTATCCGACTGACTTAAGTACGTTAGGATCGACGATGCCCGCACCGCCGAATTCGACCCATTTCCCGTCCCAGTAATAATCTGCTTCCACGCTCGGTTCGGTAAATGGAAAGAACGAGGGACGGATACGAATCGGAACTTCGTCGCCCAAATAGTTTGTCGCGAATAACTTCAGCACGGTTTTCAAGTCGGCCAGCGTCACGTTTTTGTCGATCATCAAACCTTCGATTTGATGGAACATCGGGTAGTGAGACCAATCCGCGGTGTCCGGACGATAGACGCGTCCCAGCGACACCATTCGAATAGGCGGCGCAATCCTTTCCATTTCGCGAATCTGTACGGTGCTGGTTTGAGATCGCATCAGCGTCGGGTTGTCCTCTTCACCCGCCGCGATTGCTGCGGCCTGTTTACCGGCGACCGACAGATAGAAATTGTCCAGCGGATCACGCGCTGGATGCGACATCGGAATGTTCAGCGCCTGAAAGTTGTGATAGTCGTCTTCGACTTCGGGGCCCTCGGCGGGCGTGAACCCCAAACGGCCCATGATGTCTTTGAGTTCGTCGATGGTCTGCGTGATGGGGTGAAGTTTCCCCAAGCGGAACTTCTTGCCCGGCAGCGTGGCGTCGAATTTCGAATCGCGGACGACCGTATCTTCATCGCCCAACAACCGCGCCTTGGCCTGCTCAAACGCCGCTTGGATGGCCGTTTTGGTCGCGTTCAAAGCTTGGCCAGCGGCCGGTTTGTCGCTTTTGTCGATTCCGCCGAGCCCTTTTTGGACGACCTTTAAGCGGCCTTTCTTTGCGCCCAAAAATTCAACTCGCGCCTCGTCCAACTGATCCGCATCGGCGGCCTTGGCGAAGGCTGTTTGAGCTTCTTCGGTTAAAGCTTGCAGCTCTTGAACGAATTGAGCGATTGGCATGGCTGGAGGCGGCATGGCTGAGCTAATTTATTGGGGGCAAGGAACGAAAAAGAAATACGGAAATGAAGATACGAAAACGGGAAAGGCGAACCTTTCCCGTTGAGTATATCAAATTGGGTCGGCTGCTCTAAGCTGCCAATGCTTTCTTCGCAGCTTCGACGATCTGGTCAAAAGCTGCAGGATCGGTGATTGCGATTTCAGAAAGTGACTTACGGTTCAATTCGATTTTGGCTTTTAACAAGCCGTTAATAAATTGGCTGTAGTTAATGCCACGCATGCGGCAAGCCGCGTTGATACGAGTAATCCACAGTCGGCGGTACGTACGCTTTTTGACTCGCCGATCGCGGAAGGCGAACACGCCAGCACGAATCAAGGTTTCCTTCACGGTTCGCAATAGACGGCCACGACCACCGCGATAACCTTTTGCTCGTTTAAATAACTTACGCTTAGCCTTTGTTCTGGCTGCACCTTTTGTTGTACGCATCGAATCTTTCTTTCATTTCGCCCCGAAGAAGGCCCCAGACAATTCGGTCTGAAGTTGGTTGCCTTTCAGGTGCAACATCGCCGCCGCTTTAAAAAACGGAGAACGAATTAACTCTGTATTTAGTAACTGTACTTATTGAGTGCCTTGGTAACAGACTTCACCATGCATTGTGCCAGCAAACGAGTTCCACGCAGGTTGCGTTTACGTTTTTGGCTGACACGAACGTTGCGGTGGCTGGTGCCCGAAGCGCGGTGTTTAAGTTTTCCGGTAGCAGTCAGGCGGAACCGTTTTTTGGTTGCCTTATGCGTTTTCATTTTGTGCGACATGGCCGTCGGGGTCTTTCCAATGAAGTTGCTGATATCTGCCCAGTGTCTCACAACGAAATGCTGGTCAAATTAGAATCGAGGATTTTAGAGAGATTGTTCAGCTTTTTAAAGGTCTTTTCGTGGGTTATCGGTAAATCGGACGATTTTGACGTGGGCCACCGGCTCGACGAAGTTTCCAGCGGCCCGAAAAAGCGATTCTGCCAGCAAAAACTCGATTTTCCCGGATTAAGTTGCCCTCGCTCGATCCGCCGCGAACAATTGGTTTTGCTGCGGTGCCCTTGGAGGATCCAACGGATCCGTCTTATCAGCCGCTGAGCGATAGCTCCCGGTTTTGGTGGCCATTGGTGGACCGGACGCTTTTCCGTTGGCGGCTGATTTAGTCAACAAGCCGAGAGCAACTTTTATATTGTGCGACATGCGAACAGAGGATTGAGATGGAAACTGATAGTCGATTGCCTTCGGGTGAGTGGAACGGATTTTACTTGGAAGGACGCCCTCAACGCGGTTGGATGCATCTTTACCTTAGCTTCGAAGACGGCCGAATCAAAGGAGAAGGCACCGACTATGTTGGCCCTTGGACAGCCGCCGGTTCTTACGACACCGAGACGGGCGTCTGCTCGTGGGTGAAGGATTACGTTGGCCTGCACAACGTGAACTACTTTGGTCAGATCACAGAGAAAGGAATCTTGGGCGAGTGGTCGATCGTTACTTCTGGGACGTTTCACATCTGGCCGCGCGGCCGCAACGAAATGAACGAGCTGTACCTGAAACAGGATTTGGAAGAGCCGGTTGGTTCGCCAAGTCCTCGGCTGAACCCAGTGATGGAACCGGTGGAAATTTAGTGAGAGTGTAGATTCCCAATTTGCTTCCTCAATGACAAATGACGAATATTTTCATTGGTCATTGAATTGGGCGTTTACCATCAGCCTCGCCAGGGCCGGCTATTCAACGATCTTTGCGATCGAACGCAAATACGTGATCACTTCATCCGCCAATTGTTCGACCGGCAGGTCTCCCTGCAAGTGAACTTCGGGATGCAGCGGTGCCTCATAAGGCGCGTCGATGCCGGTGAAGCCCTTGATCTCGCCGGCGCGAGCTTTCTTATACAGTCCCTTGGGATCGCGTTGTTCGCAGATTTCGATCGGCGTGTCGACGAATACTTCCACGAAGTCAACTTCGGTCCCTGCGGACACGACGGTCTTGCGGACCAGATCGCGGTCGGCGCGGTAGGGGCTGACGAACGCAGTCAAAGCCAACATGCCGGTCGAGCATAAAATTTCGCCAACGCACCCGATGCGGCGTATGTTTTCGGTTCGATCCTCGGCCGCGAACCCCAGACCAAATCGTTTAGCAAATTCATCGCCGAAGGTTGGGGCCAGCAGTTCGGAACTGGCGTTGAGCCCATGGCGGATGTTGTCGCCGTCGAGCACGAAGCTGTTTCGTCTGAGTTCGAACAGTTTTGCGTCAACGCAATTCGCAACCGTGGATTTTCCACTGCCGCTAAGTCCCGTGAACCAAACGACGCAGCCGCGCGGGCGTTTTACCGTTTGATCGTGCCATGTCACAAGTGTTTTTTCAGCCATCAGTTTTGCCAGTCGTTTTGTGTTGGAGTTTTTGGTTGTTTGGGGAGGAATGGGACGCTAGGATCGTTTGCGTCTCATCTTTGAACGCTGCCCCATCAGATCCCGCCAGTCGTCCTCTCTTAAAAATCCGGAGAACGTTAGATGAGTTGGCCACAGTTATAGATCCGAATTTTCGGGGGTGGGGAAGCTTGAGTATTGCTGCGCTTTTGCTGAGGGCTTAGCGGACCTAGTTATCGGAGGACCTGATTATCGGGGGGTGGTTCCGGCGAGAGACGTAACATCCATCCCACTATAGTAATTTCGGCAATAGGAAAAAGGGTAGTCCCCACGTATAATTTGCCTACGTTAAACTCATCGGATTTAAGAAAACCACTGTTATGCAACTTCCCATCGTCGAAGCCAAGAAAGCCTGTGCCCGCTTGGAGACGCTGGGCGAAGGTACCGCTGTGCAGGCCCCGGTCGGCAGAATCGAGCTGCCAATGTCGATGGAGGAGGCGCGAGATCGTGGCTGGGACGAACTAGATATCGTCTTCGTCACTGGCGACGGATACATCGATCACCCGAGTTTCGCGATGGCAATCTTAGGCCGGACGCTGGAAGCAGCCGGTTTCCGCGTAGGCATCGTTTCTCAGCCCGATTGGCGAAACTGTGATGACTGGCGACGTTTCGGGCGACCGCGGCTGTTCTTCGGAATCAGCGCCGGCAACATGGATTCGATGATTAATCACTACACCGCCAATCGCAAGGTCCGTAACAGCGACGCTTATTCGCCCGGCGGACGGATCGGTTTGCGACCGGACCGGGCGACGCTATCCTATTGTCACCGCGCCCGGGAAGCATACAAAGGTGTGCCCGTGATCGCCGGCGGCGTGGAAGCATCTCTGAGAAGGTTGGCTCACTACGATTTCTGGGGCGACAATGTCCGCAAATCAATTCTGCTCGATAGCAAAGCGGATCTTGTTTGCTATGGCATGGGCGAAAACCCTATCGTCGAAATCGCTCAACGTTTGGACTCCGGTGAAACGGTCAAGGACCTGCGTGACATGCGAGGCGTGGCTTACGTGGCGGGCGCCAAAGATGTCGTTCCTGAGGACGCGCTTCCCTTACCCAGCTTCGAAGAAGTCCGTGACGATAAAATGGCTTTCGCCGAAGCCACAAAAATCATCCACAACGAAACCAATCCCTACAACGCGAAGCGGCTTACTCAAAAGCACGCTGAATTGACGGTCGTCGTGAATCCCCCGCAATTCCCCATCAGCCAAGACGCGATGGATCAAATTTACGGGCTGCCTTACACGCGAAAGCAACATCCTTCCTACAAGGAAAAAATCCCCGCGTTCACGATGATTAAAGATTCGGTCACGATCATGCGTGGCTGTTTCGGTGGCTGCACCTTCTGTTCGATTACAGCTCATCAAGGCCGAGTGATTCAATCGCGATCCAAAGATTCGATCATCAAAGAGATCGACACGATGGCCAGCGACAAGAACTTCAAAGGTACCGTCAGCGACATCGGCGGCCCAACGGCCAACATGTACCAGATGAAATGCACCAAGCCCGAAGTGGAAGCAAAATGCCGCCGGCAATCTTGCGTTCACCCCAAAATCTGCAAACTCCTTGGCACCGATCACGGTCCGTTGATCCAGCTGATGAAGGAATCGCGCGAAGTCGACGGGGTTAAGAAAGTTCTGGTCGCCAGCGGCGTTCGCATGGACTTGGCCCGTCGCAGCCCGGAGTACATCAAGGAACTGACCGAGCACCATGTCGGTGGGTTGCTGAAGGTCGCACCCGAACACGCCAGCGACGGGGTGCTGGACAAAATGCGGAAGCCCAGCGTCGGCGACTTTGAGAATTTCTCGGACATCTTCCGCGAGCAGTCCAAAGAATCTGGCAAGAAGCAATATCTGGTGCCGTATTTCATCTCGTCGCATCCGGGCAGCGACATCAATTCGATGATCGACTTGGCTGTGTTCCTCAAACGCAACGGTTACAAACCGGACCAAGTTCAGGACTTCATTCCCGCACCGCTGGATGTGGCGACGTGCATGTACTACACCGAAATGGATCCGTTCACTAAGAAGCCGGTCTTCATCGCCAAATCGCTCAAGGATCGTAAGATGCAAAGGGCGCTGATGCAGTTCTTTAAACCGGAGAACTACTTCGAAGTCCGCAAAGCATTGCAAGACGCGGGACGACATGAGCTGATTGGTGGCGGGTGCGATTGCTTGATTCCGGGCAAGGCTCCCGAAGAAGCGATCAAGAAACGCCGCGCTGACGCGAACAAACGCTTCCGAGGCGAATACGTCCACACGATGCCCGATGGTTCGGCGGCGGGTAAAAACAAAAACGCGAAAAAGAAAAAAGGCAAGAAGAAACAATCACGCTTCAAGCCCGGCGAAGGTTATCGACCGGATCGAAAAAGTATTAAGAAAAAGCCGTAGGCCATCGTTGCCTTTTCCCTCCGCGAAAGTGCACTCGCGCGCCAAAAATGTAGCCTTGTAAACGCACAATGATTTTTGTGGGGTAAGTCGACTTCTGTTTTCAGTCTTTGTTTTTGCGTTAGGCACCAGCAGCGGTGGCGCTGGAGCGTGCTTTTGCGGAGCGAAAGACGACTATGATTTACCGACCGCCTGACTTATGTTCTCCAAGCCACTTTCCCCAAGCCGCTTTACCAAGTGCCGGTTGATGTCGCGAACGATACCGGGCCCTCCGTAGATAAAGCCGGTATAGATCTGAACCAGTGAGGCACCGGCGCGAATCATCTGCCACGCGTCTTCGCCGTTCATGATGCCGCCGACGCCGACGATTGGAATTTCGCCTTTTAAATCTGAATACAACGCGGCCACGACATCGCGGCTGCGCCGAGTCAGCGGCGATCCCGAAAGCCCGCCCGCACCAATGGCTTCGACTTCTGCGCTAGGTGTTTTCAGGTCGGCGCGGGAGAGCGTCGTATTGGTCGCGATGATTCCGTCTAATTTTATCTCTTTGAGAATCGAGACGATATCGGCCAATTGTTCATCCGTTACATCAGGGGCAATCTTTAGCAGAATCGGCTTCTTGGTCGTCTCATGATCGGCAGCCAACTGAACATTCTTAGATTGAATACTTGTCAGCAGTTCTATCAACGGTTCGCGGTTCTGCAGCTTTCGCAGCCCCGGCGTGTTGGGTGAACTGACATTCACCGTGAAGTAATCTGCGTAGGTGAACAGACGTTCGAAACTGTATAGATAGTCATCGGTTGCCGATTCGACGGGCACCACTTTCGTTTTCCCGATGTTGATCCCCAGCACGTCGCTGTCGCGAAACCGAGTCGACGTTGACAATCGTTTGGCAGCGTTGTCGGCGCCGCGGTTGTTGAAACCCATGCGATTGATGATCGCTTTGTCTTGCGGCAAGCGAAACAAACGCGGTTGATCGTTGCCAGGTTGAGCTTGCCCGGTAATTGTGCCGACTTCGACGTGCCCAAAACCCAACGCCGCCAATTTCGCAAACCAAGCCGCGTCTTTATCGAATCCTGCGGCAAGCCCCACCGGGTTGTCGAACGAAAGCCCAAACAGTTCCGTTGATAGACGAGGATCGTTGACGGTATAACGTTTTGCAAACGCGGCAGAGATCGGCGACAGAGCCAGCAGTTTTTCAAACGCCCCCATCGAAAAATGATGGGCCCTTTCAGCTGAGAGTTTGAACAGAAGTTGCCGAGTAACTTTTTCCCAAAGCACGTTGATGAATTCTTCCTTGACGAGGATTAAATGGAGGGTACTTGCAATCGGTATGCCTCACCGTCATAAAACATAATCCTAAGGCGCGTTTTGGCTTGACGCCAGTCCACGATCCTTGCACCGTTGACATAATTTTATTGAGTCGGAGGAAAAGGGTGCCAAATCGAGAACTAGATAATAAAGCGGCGATTATGATTGTCATCGAACATCTTGGAGACGTTCAACCCGGACAAAAATGTTCCGCAGTGTTCATGGACCGCGAAAAGCTCCGGCGCGAGAAAGAGCTCCACGCGCGGTTGTACAGCAGCAACGGCGTTCACGATCCCGACATCCTGAATGCGATGGTGGAGGCCAATGTGCCTCAGGCCCCTTATTGGTTGGTCTCGATCAAAGACGCCGAAGGTGCGTACGGGCAAACTCGTATTCTTAGAGTGGACCACCAAACCCAAAAAGTGCTACTTGAGCGATCCTAACGGCACCTGCTGCGGCGTATGATTTTGAAAAAGGGCGGTCCTTACATTTGCTGTCCGGCGCATCGGCAGCGGACATCGTGAAGCCATAAAACAGCAAAATACCTTAAGTGAAAATCCTCACATACTATGCAATTATTGCGCCGTCGCCAACTGATTAGATTAGAAATAGGTAGTACTTCAGCGGTCTGAAATTGTGGTGCTAAATCCCAAGGATTACGCAAATCAGCCGCCGGTTTCGTCTCCTCAAATTACAACAGAACCGGACGCTATCGCGTGGCGGCTGATAAGTGCAACTTCAGATAGCTGAATTGTTACCGAAAACGCAAATTCGAAAATACAGGTCGCTTTGATGACGAAGAAAACTGACGCGGGCGAACAAATCAGAGCCATCGTACAGGGCAGTCCCGCAGCGGCTTGGGGTCGCGGTTTCTTGGGTGCCGTCATTGGCGGCGCGATAGGATTCTTTGCGTTCAAATGGTTGCTCACCCAAGGTTATTACGGGCTGGCGCTGCCCGCTATTTTGCTGGCGATCGGTTTTTCAATGGGCTCCAGAAGATCAATGGTGCTTGGAGACGTGTTTTGTGCGATCGCTGGGTTAGCCATAATGATTTTTAGTGAATGGTACACGTCGCCATTGGTCAAAGATATGAGCTTACGCTTCTTTTTGAGGAACCTAGCTGAGCTTCAGCCGGTCACGCTAATCTTCATCGCGGTCGGAACGGCGGTGGCATTTTGGTTCGGAAAAGGACGCTAGGATTTAATACCCCGAACCGCTGGCGCTTATCTGTTCGATCGGATGCCAAGTCGTTTTTACTTCGCAGAATTTTTCGATCAAGTAAGGACTTTCGGCTTGGCTGGCATCGTTCCAGTCGATTCGCAGGTCGACGACGCGTTTGAGGTTGCCTGCCGCATCCTTTTTAAGTGTTGCCAAATCTGCTTTCTCGATTTGGTCTGCCGCGATCGCGTTAACGTCCAAGTGTTTGGCTGCATGTCCCATCAATTCAAACAAGCGCCCGGTCAGTACATTGACTACGCCACCAGGCAAGTCAGACGTTTGGAGGACTTCGCAAAACGTGATCGCTGAGAGCGGTTGATTTTCGTTGGCGATTACAACGCATGAGTTGCCGCCGGCGATGATGGGAGCAACCGCGTTTGCTAGCGCTAAAAGAGGGCTGGTCTGCGAAGCAAGCAAAACAACCACACCCGTTGGTTCCAGAACGGAGAAATTGAAGTGTGAGGACGCGACGGGATTGACGCTGCTGAACAGCTGCTGAAATTTGTCGCACCAGCCTGAATAGTAAATCATGCGGTCAATCGTCAATTGAACTTCTAACCGAGCGTCCTTTTCGCTCAACCCCTGCGTTTGGAGTTCGGAAACGAATTGTTCCTGCCTCCCCTGAAGCATTTCACCGATGCGATACAGAATCTGGCTGCGATTGTAGGCCGTACGGGACGCCCATCCGGCCTGCGCCGATCGCGCCGCGACGATGGCGTTGCGAACGTCCTTGCGGGATCCAAGACAGATGTTTCCCAGTGATTTTCCTTTGACCTCGGGAGAATAGAATCGACCGGATTCGGTTCTTGGAAAATTTCCGCCAATATACATTTTGTAGGTCTTGAGGATTTCGACAGACGTAGTCGACGGTGTTGTTTTTGCTTTTGCCATGATCGGAAATTGTTGTGATTGAAAGTGTTGAAATTATTCGACGGTCTGTAGTTATTGATTATTAAATCCGAAGGGGTGCCCCATTAGCCGCAGGGCGATAGCCCACGGTCTGGTTGTCCGGCGTTGCTGCTGGACCGGACGCTATCGCGTTGCGGCTGATGCATGCAACTTTAAATAGCTGACGAATTTTGTATGTACAATTTCTGATTATTAAGTATTTTCGCAACAGCACGTTCAAATCTTCACGTATGCCGCTAGACCATGGAGGCCACCTTCGCGACCGAAGCCGCTTTCTTTATAGCCGCCAAAGGGTGATGTAGGATCGAACTTGTTATAGGTATTGGCCCAAATGACTCCGGCTCGCATTTGCGACGTCATGTTGAACAGCTTTGAGCCCTTATCCGTCCAGACCCCCGCTGACAAACCGTAAGGTGTGTTGTTTGCTTTCTTGATGACTTCGGCGACGGTTCGAAAAGTTTGCACGGCCAATACGGGGCCAAAAATCTCTTCTTGAGCAATACGATTGGACTGGGCGACGCCCGTGAACAGACACGGTGGGCACCAAAAGCCTTTCTCAGGCAGGTCAGAATCAAGCTGAAAGAAATCCGCCCCTTCACGTTTGCCAATTTCAATGTATTCGTTGATGCGTTGTAATTGTTGATGACTGTTGATTGCACCCACGTCTGTGTTTTTGTCCATCGGATCGCCAACATTGAGCGTATTTATCCGATGCTTAAGTTTTCGCATCACTTCGTCGAAAACGGACTCTTGAACAAACAGCCGACTGCCGGCACAGCAGACGTGCCCTTGGTTGAAGTAGATGCCGTTGATAATTCCTTCGACCGCTTGGTCAATCGGCGCATCATCGAAAACGATATTGGCAGCTTTGCCACCGAGCTCAAGCGTGCAGCTTTTCTCGGTCGTTGACAATGCGTTTTGGATTCCCTTGCCCACCGCGGTCGAACCGGTGAAGGCAACCTTGTCGACGTCGGGATGATTGACGATCGCAGCACCTACTGGGCCGTGGCCGGTGACAATGTTCACTATGCCCGGCGGAAGTCCCGCTTGCTGGATGATCTCGCAAAGCTTCAGAGCAGTTAGAGATGTTGTTTCGGCCGGTTTAAGCACGACCGTATTTCCGCAGGCCAAGGCCGGAGCGATCTTCCAAGCCGCCATTAACAGTGGGAAATTCCAAGGGATAATCTGGCCGGCCACTCCCAAGGGTTTGGGTGTGCGGTTTGGAAAGGCATACGGTAGTTTATCCGCCCAACCAGCGTAGTAAAAAAAGTGAGCAGCTGCCAAAGGGATGTCGATGTCGCGCGACTCGCGGATCGGTTTGCCACCATCGAGCGTTTCTATCACGGCCAATTCGCGGGCCTTTTCCTGAATCAGTCGCGCGATACGGTAGATATACTTCCCACGATCTGAAGGAGAAGTTTTAGACCAAACCTTCTGGTACGCCGATCGCGCAGCCTTGACGGCTTTATCGACGTCAGCGTCAGTGGCTTCGGTAATCTGTGCGATCGGTTGTTCGGTGGCAGGATTGATCGTGTCAAACATGTCGCCCCCTTCGGAGTCGACAAACTCGCCATTGATGAACAATCCGTAGGATGGTAGCAGCGAAACGTGGTCGGTGCTTTCTGGTGCAGGGTCAAGCTTCCAGAGGCTGGTCTTAATTTGATTCATGATGTTCTGTTCTCAATCTGTTTCTAATTGGACAGCGCGTCTTTCGTGAGCGCCCAATGGCACTTCCTTTAGACGAAACGTGGGATAATCTTATCAGCCGCCACGCGATAGCGTCCGGTCCTATGCGCGTAAGACCGGACGCTATCGAGTGGCGGCTGGTGGGTCGATGCGTGGCATCAATCTAAAGTAAGTGCCATTGGGCTAGCGCCTTGCCGCTCACAGTTTCGCTGGCGCTGTATCAATCTAATCAATTGAAAAATAGTCGGCCGATTGATAAGCGCCGGTGTTTTGTTTGACGATCTGCATAAGTACGTCGTTGGCCAAACTGCTGGCTCCGAATCGGAACCAATGGTTATCCAGCCAAGCGTCTCCTAGCGTCTCTTGAACCATAATCAGATATTGCAGTGCAAGTTTCGATTTGGAGATGCCGCCTGCGGGTTTCATACCCACCATCTCACCGGTCTTGAAGAAGTGATCGCGGATCGCTTCGAGCATCACTAGCGTTACGGGCATCGTAGCAGCGGGTTTAATTTTTCCCGTTGAAGTTTTGATGAAGTCGCCACCGGCCACGATCGCGATGTCACTCGCCTTGCGAACGTTGTCAAAGGTTCCCAATTCACCTGTTTCTAGAATAACTTTTAGCCTTGCCAGCCCGCAAGCATTCTTCACTTCTGCGATTTCGTCGTGCACATATCCAAATTCGCCAGCGTGAAACTTGCCGCGCGAGATCACCATGTCGATTTCGTCGGCACCTTGATCGACGGCCATACGAACATCGTCCAGCTTAATTTCCAGCGACGTGTTGCCGCTGGGGAACGCCGTTGCCACCGAAGCAACTTTTATGTTTGAATTGCCCAATTCTTTTTTGGCTAAAGCCACGAAATTGGGGTAGACGCAGATCGCCGCAACGGTCGGAAGACCTTCGACCGAATCATGAAGGTGCTGAGCCTTATAGCAGAGCTGTTTGACTTTCCCGGGCGTGTCCATTCCCTCCAGCGTGGTCAGATCGATCATGTTGAGGACCATCTTCAACCCTTGCATCTTCGATTGAGTCTTGACGCTACGCGTTTGGAAACGTTTGGCGCGTTCGATGACGCCCACCTGATCAACCGGTGGCGAAGTAATTGAGAAGACTTTTGTTTCGGGCATAATCGGTCGTTGTCAGGTTCGGGTGAGAGGTTTCTTTTGTAGAGGTTGCATTATAGCTAATTGTTGTCTTGATAGCTGATTGTTTTCTCGTCGGGCGACCAAGTGTTTTTGCCTACCGTAGCGGATATGCGGTTTGCGCTCGAAGAACGACGTTCCAGGGTTCTTGTCACCAACCACCACATCGTCAATGTTAGGGCCAACAGCGACAGCAAAGCGATTCCCAAGAGGCTCATTAATCGCTGGCTGAGCGACTTTACTGGATCAATCACGCTGGCGTAGTCTTCTACGGCGAAGACATTTAATCCTGTGGCGATTTCATACGTGGCGTCTTCCCCGTCGATCAGCTTTTGTACAGTGTTCTCCTGAGTCGTTGCCTTCTTCCTCTTTAAGAAGACCTCTGCGGCATGTGCGATTGATCGACGTTTGTAGGCTTTTCCTTCTGGTTCGTCTCCCATTGGATCAATGAAGTTTTTATCCGCTTTGTTTTGGGAGGCTTTGTCAAAGGAGATCTGTTTCTGCGACAAAGCTTTCGGGATAACTCCTGTTTCGGCTTCCAGTTGAGCCAACAGCGGGTGTTCCAAAATTGTGCCGGTGTAGCTTCCGGTTCGGCCATCTACCATCATGACGTACTGTTTTTTTTGGTCATCGCCGTAATCAAAATCAACGAAATCGCCGAGCACCTCGGTCATTGCGACCACGCCTTTGATTTCGTCGTCGATGAAAATCGGAGCCGAAAACGCCACCTTCCACTTGTTGTTGGCTTGGGAGAGGAAGATTGCCGAAAGGTGAGGCAGTTCTGCGATGGGTCTTTGAGCAACTGTTTCGCCAACCAAATAGCGCCCGTTTTCGTCCTTGAGGTCATAGTCTTTGCCGGTGAAGTAAGTTCGGTAAGCGTAGTTGTTCAGCTGCGTTCGGTTTACATCGCCGAAGACAGACACGACTTGATTTCCCCAGAGATCGCAAACAAACCAACTACTGGCCTGAGGGAATTCTTGATCGACGTTGTCCAGTCTCCTTCTCAGGAACGGTTCGATTGCCAATCGGAGTTGAGAGCCAATTAGCGTCTTCCTGGCCTCCGCAGCGACAGGATCCGATTCAACGCGTTCACCGTTGGCGTCAACCGTCGTGTTGTCAAGCGGATTGGAGATCTGTTGTCGTGCTTCTTTCAATTCTGCGTTACTGATGAATGCGGTGTAGGCGTCGCGAAACTGGTCGTCGTGCGTCAACTGCTCTACTGCGCTGAAATAGTCTTGCATACGATCTGCGGCTGATCGTGCGGCCAGACGTGCTTTGAACAGGTTGCTCTCGTCAGCTTTCGCAATGACCGCGTCGGTTGTGTCGTTGGTCGCCTGCTGAAACGCCCAACCACCGAACAGGCTCATCACCCCAAGCAGCAACAGTGGTCCCAAAATTCCCAGCAGCATCAACGGTCTTTTTTCGCGCATCGAACGACGATCGTTGAGGGCTTGGATGACGCTTTGGATACTGTGAAAACGTGTTGCGGGATCGACGGCGATGCAACGATCAACAATTTCGACCAATGCTCGGTCAACTCCCGGCAGACCACGATGGTCGGTCGGAGATGGCGCAGATTTGAGCGCCGAGCGATAGGCTTCAAGTCGTTGCCCGATCTTCTCTGAAGATTCAATTTGCTCCGTCAATTTTGCACTTCGAAACGGTGGCGAACCAGTCAGCATGCAATACAACATCGCGCCCAAACCGTAAACGTCCCACCGCGCATCGGGCACCGCTTCCAGATCCGCTTGTTCGGGCGCCATATAATAAAGGGTCCCCAAAGCGCCGGTGTCTTCGGTGCTCAGTCGCGACTGGCCGAAGTCAGCAACGCGCGGTTTGCTGTCTTGGTCCAGCAAGACGTTGGCCGGTTTGAGGTCGCAGTGCAAGATGCCTTTTCCATGTAAGTGCATCAGCCCCTGGGCCAACTCCTCGAACATCTCAACAGCGTCCTCTGGAGCAAGCCTTACCTCTCTTTGCAACCGGTCCTCCAGCGAACCGTGCTCAAGATAGTCCATCACGTAGTACGGTGGCGTTGAGTTCCATCCCACATCCAGCAATTGCACAACGTAGCGGTCGGTGGAAAGAGCCAGTAACTTTTCCACTTCCTGAGCCAGCATCTGCACATCGTCGGCTGTTTGCTGCGTGTAGAATTTGACGGCAACCTTTTTGCCGGTTTTTAAATCTGTCGCCGACCAGACTTCGCCGTAGGCACCCTGCCCTAGAAATTTCTCCAGTGAGTAGCCCGAGATTTCTGCTGGCGGCCGAGTCGGTTCGATGCTTAATGATCGTGCCTTCTGCCGAGCGTCATCGGATTGATGCTGTGTGTGATCAGAAGTCATAGTCTATATACCGTAGTGGATCTTGCCAAAGATCCCAGCCCTTACTTTGAAGTTGGATCGCACAACTATTGAAACCACTGCCCCATGGATCTTCTGCAACGATCTGGCCATTGTTCTTAAACTATACCCCGATAATTGGACGCCTTAAAACTCCCGATTCACTTCTGACGATATTCAGGCTAGAATTCTGCGATTAATGGGATCTTTAAAAAGATCCACTACTTAAAGCAAAGCCTCTCAGATTTTGAAAGCGCCCCATGAATGCCCCTATTGCTATCGTTCTTGCCGCCGGAAAAGGGACACGGATGAAGTCTGACCTGCCTAAAGTTCTTTGTCAGGCGAATGGCCGTCCGCTGGTGGAGTACGTTTTGGATTCACTGCGTGCTGCAGGAGTCGAAAAGATCATCGTCGTTGTTGGTTACAAGGCCGATGAAGTGAAGAAACAGTTGGCCAGCTACGACAACATTGAATACGCGCTACAATCGGAGCAACGTGGTACCGGACATGCCGTGATGATGTGTGCCGATAACGTGAAGGACCATGATGGAGCGGTCGTGGTGGTGGCCGGCGATTCTCCGATGCTGCAATCGACTTCGATTAAGGCGTTACTGGACGACTTCGCGACGTCACAGCCCGGCTGTATCTTGGGCACGCTGATCCACGATAATCCCACTGGGCTTGGCCGCATCGTGCGCGAGGAGACGGGGAAATTTACCGGTATCGTAGAAGAGAAGGACGCCACCGATGATCAGCGCAAGATCAATGAGGTCAACATGAGCACCTACGTCTTTGATGGCCAGAAGATGTTAGGTGCACTCGATCGTTTAACCGATCAGAATGCCCAAGGTGAATATTACATCACTGACGTGCCCACAATCATGATGGGTGACAACGAAGACGTCCGTGCGTTGCCAGTGCTGAAACCTGTCGAGGCACTCAGCGTGAATACTGTTGAACATTTGGCGGACGTGGAAGCGGCGATGAAACAACTTTAGGATGGCCATGACTTAGAGAAACTCATTTTGACAAAAATTCGCTTGCGTCATCCATTTTGATTTAGACTCGACGAAGCACTCGCTGTTAGCATGCTCTGTGGGTGCTATGAAAACTTTATCGCGCGAGTTGATGCAGACGTCTGCTGATTCTGTTATAGTTCCGTCAAAATCAAGCTATTAAGATACGCAAGCGATCCGTGTTGGAAGCCAAAATTCTCGTCTTTGAAAACGTTGAGTCCGTCCTAACTTAAAACAATATCGTCTTGATTGCCCCAAAAATTTCTATGACTCGTCAACCGAAGATCTTCAGCGGCCGAGCCAATCCTGAGCTCACGTCGAAAATTTGCGCTTCGCTTAACCTACCCGAAGGCGGAGTTCGATTTGCTACGTTTCCCGACGGCGAATTTCACTGCAAGATCGACGATGTGCGGGGAAGGGATGTTTTCCTTGTCCAACCAACTTGCCCGCCGGTCAACGACAACTTGATGGAGTTGTTGATTATGATCGACGCCTGCAAACGGGCCAGCGCAGATCGCATCACGGCTGTCGTGCCTTATTACGGATACGCGCGTCAGGATCGCAAGGATGAGGGGCGTGTTCCGATTACGGCGAAACTGGTCGCGAACATGATCGTGCGTGCCGGGGCCGATCGCGTGTTAGCGATGGATCTCCACGCGGCTCAAATCCAAGGGTTCTTCGACGTGCCTGTGGATCACTTATATGCCGCCAGCGTTTTGAATAAGCATTTTATCAATATGAATATTCCGACTGACCAACTGGTCATCGTCAGTCCGGACGAAGGCAGTATCAAGCGAACCGTCGGACATGCCAAGCGTATCGGCGGCGATATCGCGATCATTGATAAAAGACGTTTGACGGCCGACAAGGTTGTCCAAGAGAACATCATCGGCAGCGATCTTGATGGCAAAGTCGCGATCATGTTCGATGATATGATTAGCACCGCGGGTTCGATCTGTGGAGCGGCGGAACTGGTGAAGAAAAAGGGGGCGCGGGAGATTCATGTGGCTGCCACCCATGGGGTGTTTGCCGGCCCCGCGATTGAGCGGATGAAGGCGGCTCCGATTGACAGTATCGTGGTTACCGACAGTGTCCCTTTACCGCCGGACAAGATGTTTGATAAGATCAAAGTGCTGTCGGTTGCCGAAGTGCTAGGCGAGGCAATCAAACGCATCCACCAGCATGAATCGATCAGCGAGATCTTTCCGGACGATTGAACGTGATCGCTCAACTGACTACGACAATCCAATGGCACCTATTGTGAAGGATCCAAAGGATCGTCTTATCAGCCGCCTCGCGATAGCGTCCGGTCCTATGCGCATGAAACCGGACGCTATGCGCATGAAACCGGACGCTATCGAATGAAACCGGACGCTATCGCGTGGCGGCTGATTAAATCAACGCGGTGTTAAGGCACAGCATCAATCGCCGAAACCCACTGACTGATTCGCCAATCCATCCAATAACGATCAGGGTCACGGATGCCTCGACTTAGAAACCCCAAATGCCCTCCGGTACGCGTGGAAACCAGATCGACGTAGTTGGAAACTGGGGCGTTGGCCAACATGTCAAATGGAACCACCGGATCGTCGCGACTGGTGAGAATAATCGTCGGAATCTTGACGTCGGTCAGTAAACGAACAGAGCTACACTTATCATAGTAATCGGCGGCGTTCTTAAATCCCCAAATTGGTGCCGTGAATTTATCATCAAATTCCAACAGCCTACTGGGGATCGGGTTGACGCCGGTGTCCACAAGCCCTGCTACATGCCTTCGCCGAAATGCGAGGCTCTTGTTCAATTTCGCCATCATATAACGCTCGTAAACACGATTACCTAAGCTTCTCAGGTTCTGCATCGTGTAATTCAAGTCAACTGGGGGCGAGACTGCGATCGCCGAATCGACATGCCGAGGAAACGCTGCTCCCCACTGGCCGATCGTCTTCAGGACAATGTTCCCTCCGATCGAAAAACCTACCAAGCTAATTTTCGAAAGTGGAGATAGCCGATGGACGTAATCAATCACCGATTGAAGATCGGGACTACAGCCTCCGTTTATATGAGAACGCGATATTAAAGTACTGTCGCCAAATCCCCGAAGGTCGACGCGTATCGTTCGAATTCCGTTTCGACGAAGCTTGTCCGAAACGCGTACCATGTATGGCGAAGAATGATCGCTGAGTAAACCGTGAATTTGAATTGCGATTCGATCACCTGTGATCCACTTATCGGGCTGGTCGTCGTGAATCACCAGCCGGTCTCCGTCAAACAAATTGACGATATGTTTTTTCGCGGTGTGTTTTGATTGGCGTCCCCCCATCATCAGCGCGGCGACAGTTTGAGCCATGCCGGTGGTAAGCAATGGGTTGGGGCGGAAAGGTGGGTATTCAGCGACTAACAAGCGGCGAGACTTAGGTGGCAGGAGGTGCAAAGATCAAGATATCAGGCGAGATTTTATTGCATCAACACAAATTTTGAAACGGGCCAAATCATATGCTGCCTAGATCGCGCGTTTCGCGTTTTTTATCTTAAAACGCCTGTCTGAACGATTTAATTAGTAGCGTCCGGTCTCCCAAGCATTAGCCGTCCGTGCCGAAGGTGCTATCACCGAATGTGTCATAACCGCAGGTGTATCCATGGGAAGCGGCTTAAACAGAAGTGGGGCAGAAGCAGACGTCTTTCGCAGCGAAATTACCGAAATCGGCTCTTCGCGACTCACTGCAGGCCGTTGGGTAAATTTGATTGGCTCTGTCGGCAACCGCTGCTCTTCTTGTTGGCCTGCTTGATCGACAGCAAGTTGCATGAGCTGGGATTCGAACCAAAGATGAGGGTCAGCATGGCCCGGCACGATCGGAGTTTGGTTGCTCGCGATAGTTTCATTCTCTGGCGACTGTGCGGACGGGACTCTCGTTGAAACGAGACTTGCAGGGCGAGGCTGACTGCCCCATGCTTTTTGATCGTTCATTCTAAGTTCGTAGTTAGATGGAACCGATTGCGATGCGACTCGATATGACTGAACGCGTGTTTCCGATTGCTGAGACGTGTTTACCGAAGACTTATTTTCGATTGAGATACCGAATTCAAAGTTGGACTGCGCGGGCAGAATCTGCTGGGACAACGAGTTCCGATCGACAGGCACTGTAGCGATTGAAAAATTTGTGCAGTCAATCTGCCCGGTCTTTTGGTCGGTAGTGGTCATTTGACTATTGGCACCCAAGACGACGACTGTCGACGCAATTGCCAAACAAGTTAGCTTGGTCGCAATTGAATCTGTTCGTTTTTCTGGCATCGGTACTACACCTTTTCCCGTGATGTTCAATTTAGTTGGACAGCGCCACATGTTGATGAATATACATATCACTGTGGCCGCTCACGAAAGTATCGCTTTCCTTTTTAGTTATCGGGCGGACCTTGAGGACCAGGTGATTGGTGAAGGTAAAATAACGAATGCGGATGATGCCGAATGTAGCTAGATTTGATAGACTTTGACGGTCGCGTCATGTTTTACCATCGTTCGAAACACTGTTCTTACACGTTTTTGCAGCAAAGAATCTAAATGCGAACCACACGCAAAGCTCAAATCTTGTTTCTCACGATGGTGCTAGCCATGACTGCCGCCGTGATGGTCAGTCCGGTTTCAGCTCAGCAAAGAGAATCAGCGGACGTCAGCGCGGAGGTCGTCGCAAGCGATCTCGACGCACCCACGGACTTTTCAGTTGCCAAGGGCGCAGTAGTTTTCATCGCCGAGCAAGGTGCTCAGCAGATCCGACGTGTTCAGGATGATAACGACGAAATTGTGGTCAGCGGAATTGCGTCGGATGACCAACCACCTGAGTCAATTGCGGTTCACGCAATTAGTTCCAAACAGATCTTAATTGGCGTCAGTGGTTTTTCTTCCTCCGCACAATCGCTTCGCCTGTTTGACGTTTCAACGGAAACTTTGCCGCTTGATTTCAATAACCAACATGTAAAGCATTCTAAAACCTATCAACGTTCAATGAGACAAGCCGATGAACTTGGTGTTTTGAGGATATTCAAGCAGCAAAAAGGCCTGAGCATAGTCATTCAATCAGTTGAGGCTAATCCAAGTTTGTACGACATTTGCTTCAAGGCCGGAAACCTAGAGCGAATCGACCCCATTCTTGTTGATACAACGGTGGATTTATCGACGGTGACGGTGGATCAAATGGGAGGCTATCTTGCTGCAATGGCACAGGACGAGCCCAAACGAATTGTGTTTTTTCAAGCCGATGGAACTTTTATGCAGTCCTTTTCGATAGATCTTGAGAACATTGTCTCCCTGTGTTTTTCGCCAAAACATAATCGTTTGTATGCACTCGTCGGAAATTCGAAAAACGTCCCAGGCGATTCCGGCGGCGACGGCATTTATGAAATTTTGACCAATGGCGATGCTTGCAAAAGTCGATTTATCATTGGGGTAGCGCGTCCGCAAAAATTGAAATTCGACACCGACGGTAACGCTTGGGTGCTCTGTCGATCAGATGCCCAAAGCAGTCTTGGTCTTTTGAAAAAGATCAAAAACCTTGACGTCCCCCCGGCATCGACACACTCCAAGGAAGAGCCGAAAAATGAAGATTAAGCATTCCGCCTGCTTTTGGTGTTATGAAGGCTTCACGATTGAACAGTTTTGTTCTCAGGGAAAAGCCGTCGGGCTGGACGCAGTCGATCTACTAACGCCCCAAGAAATTATTGTTGCCGCAGGTTTTGATCTGGCTTGCCCGATGACGACGTTTCCGACCACTAAGTTATCCGACGGGAGGACCATCGGCGGAATTGAAGCAGCCTTTAATCGTGTTGAACATCACGATGCATTACTGCCATTGTACGAGCGATACTTAACAGAAGCAAAAGAGGCCGGTGGCGACAACGTGATTTGCTTTTCTGGCAACCGAGACGGGCTGAGTGATCGCGACGGCCTCATCAACTGCGCGGCCGGGATATCTCAACTCTTGCCGCTTTTGGAACAGCTGGACATGACGCTCACGATGGAATTACTGAACAGTCGCGTCGACCATCCGGACTATATGTGTGACAGAACTCAGTGGGGAGTCGACCTTTGTGATGCGATTGGTTCAGATCGCTTCAAACTTTTGTATGACATCTACCATATGCAAATTATGGAAGGAGATGTCTCGTCGACAATTCGCAGCCATCACGCGTACATCAGTCATTATCACACCGGAGGCTGTCCCGGCAGAAACGAAATCGATGAGAGCCAAGAACTCTATTATCCAGCGATCATGGATGTCATTCTAGAAACGGGATACAAAGGCTATGTAGCTCAGGAATTTGTCCCCAAGGCAGCCGCCCCTATGCTGTCTCTTGCCGCAGCAATACGAACCTGTTCTCGGTAGGGATTGTTGTAGGGTTCTCCTGCTTCGAAGCAAAATGTTCGAAACTCAGAATATCCGCATTGTTCCACAGCAGACGCAGCGCTTCGGGCGAAAGACCAAGATCAATCCGAACGTCACGATGAACAGAAATCCAAAAACGAACGGAGAGAAGCGAGCTGGTTTGTGAATATCATCACGCCAGCAACTTCGGCATCTCTTAACGACGTCATTGCGACTTCGTGAAAGTACATCTTGTGACATTGCGTTTCCGTCCTCTGGCAAATCAAAAATAGAAAAGTTGTCAGTTTTAAGAACAGAGAAGATTTGAAGGAGGGCGGGGTAAAGTGCGGTTTTTTTCTTGGCCAGGATCTAAGTATTGAGGGTTTTGGCCCTTAAGAAGGTTATCGGGCCGTTAAAAGCAATATTTCAATTAAAGCCGACGGGGCCGTCAAACTCAACGTATTCTGTGATGCTGAGTAGTCTGCCGGGCCGCATCTCGAGCAAGCGTAGCCCACATTTAGGTCTGGGGAGTCTGGTTCTTCCCGTATACACTCAGAATTTTGCCGCCGATTGGCGACCGCCTACTGGCCAGCCGTCTAACAGGGATTACTCGAATTTGCCTTTTATTAATTGGCTCTTAGGGCGATTTAGCCGAACATGATCGCTGCGGCGAAGTGGCGAATTAGATGCGTCTAAGAGGGCAATTATCTTCGCATTTGCATCGACTGGCCAATTTATCGCAGGCAAATAAACGTTTAAAATTTCTCCAATCGGCAGTTCGTCAGTAGATACCGCTTTGTTTATGATTAAGTTGTGGTTAAAACGATTGAAAACTCGAACTAAATGACCGTTTTATTTTCGACGAAAACTATTAGTGTAGCTCCGCGTTTCGGCCCTCTGCGAAGTTCTGCCATCTGCGAATCGCATCTTATTGAAACGATGCTGGAGAACCAAGATAAGTGAGAGATATATCAAAACTACTTGCTCCGTTTTCACCACCGGACACAAATTTTGTTGAACGAATTCGGTACTGGTCGGTCGCGACGCCAGATACCATTGCGTTTCGGTACCTTGAAGGTGACGAAGTAAAAGATGTCGTAACTTTCGCTGAATTAGACACGCAAGCACGCGCGATCGCGGCTCGCTTGGTCGCGATGGGGCTTGCCGGCCAACGTGCGTTGATGTTGTACCCACCAGGGTTGGATTTTATTCGCGCCTTCTTCGGCTGTCATTACGCAGGCGTCATTCCGGTGCCGGGTTACCCGCCCAAGCGTAATCGGAATATGGGACGTATTAATTCCATTTCAGAGAATTGCCAAGCATCTGTCGCGCTGAGCGTTGAATCGGTGGCGTCAAAGACCGCAGGGAAACTCGAAGACGCGCCGGACCTTCAACGGATTCCGTGGGTCGCCACCGAGGAGATTCCAAAAGTTCTGGCTAACGATTGGGTGCCTCCAACAATCGCTGGTTCGGATCTGGGGCTTATCCAATACACCTCTGGCTCTACCGGTTCTCCCAAAGGTGTGATGTTAACGCATGCCAACCTGATGGCGAACTGCCGTATGATTACCGGGGCGTTTGAAATTAGAAACCAATCGACGGCCTGTTCATGGTTGCCGGCGTATCATGACATGGGGTTGGTTGGGGGGATTCTTAATCCGATGTTCTGCGGTGTCACGCAGAACTTAATGTCTCCGGTGTCGTTTTTGACTTATCCAATACGATGGCTTCGGGCCATATCAAAGTACCGTGTTGAAGCAACTGGCGGACCCAATTTCGCTTATGCGTGGTGCGCTACCAAGATAAAACCAGCTCAATGCGAAGGGCTCGATTTATCTTGCTGGAACGTTGCGTTCAACGGAGCCGAACCGGTCCGGTCTGACGTAATGGAACTTTTTAGCGAAAAGTTCGCACCCTACGGATTCAAGAAAGAAGCGTTCTACCCCTGCTACGGAATGGCCGAAACTACGTTGCTGGTAACCGGTGGCGACCCTGCGGTGGAACCGATTGTGCGATCGTTTGATAAAAACGAGTTGACACAGCATCGCGTCGAGCCCTGTAAGATAGATGATAGTGACGCGAAACTGCTTGTTGGTTGCGGGCAAGTCTGCCCCGGCGAAGCAGTCGTCATCGTGAATCCAGAAACGCTCAAGCCGCTTCAAGACGATAAGATTGGCGAGATTCTTATCAACAGTCCAAGCAGCGGGCTGGGCTATTGGAATCGGCCAGAGGAAACGACGGCCACATTTAAGGCACGCATTAATCCCGATGACGGCAAGGATTATGTTCGGTCGGGTGATCTTGGTTTCATGCACGATGGTGAATTGTTTGTCACCGGTCGTCTGAAAGACATGATTATCGTCCGGGGCGTTAATCGTTATCCTCAAGATATAGAAACAACGGTCGAACAATGCCATGAGTGGACACGATCGGGAGCCTGTGCCGCTTTTGCCGTAAATCGCTGGGATCGTGAGCACTTGGTCGTTGTCTGTGAGATCGAACGTGGCCGTAAAAGTCGTAATCTAGAAGTGGTCATCAACGCGATTCGCGCCGCGGTAACTTCCGAACATGACCTGCCGCCCGATGCAATCGTATTGGTCAGGGCTCATAGCGTTCCCAAAACGTCCAGTGGCAAAGTCCAACGTCATGCATGTAAGAACAATTTTAACGATAGCGAATTGTTAGTTTTATCTGAATGGGTATCTTGGAAGGAAACGGCTGCTAAAGATGAAAAGATATCAGCCGAAAATAAAATTTCGTTCCATTCCAATGGACAGGTTACTGCTGAACACGGCATTAATCCAACGGTGCTCAATGCAGTGTTGACGGTCGTCAAAAGGATCGGAGAGAGCCGCGCCAAAGATCTCAGCGTTGACAGCAACATCGTACATCTCGGGCTCGATTCGATGGAGCGGTTAGATATCGCCCACACGCTAGAAGAGATGTTCGGCGGCCGACTTCCCGAAGACGTTCTGCAAGACGTTGAAACCGTACGTGAAGTTGCTGAAGCGATTGAAGAACACATTGGGACCGAATTAGTCGGCGAATTGGTCGGGGATGGTTCTCGACGGCGATCACGCATCGAAGGGCCGATCCCCGAATCGTATTACCGCTTAGAAAAGATGCCCGAGTATCTGCGGCTCCAGTCGTTACAGGAGAAAATTAAGTCCACTGGCATACGCAATCCATTTTTTAGCGTTCACGAAGGACGTATCAGTGACACGACTCAAATCGATGGGAAGCAATTGATCTCCTTCGCCAGTTACAACTACCTTGGGCTTTCGGGGCATCCGGACGTAAATAAAAGTGCCATCGAAGCGATTGCGAACTTCGGCACCTCCGTTTCTGCAAGCCGAATTGTTTCTGGCGAAAAGACGATTCATAAGGAGTTGGAGAACGAACTGTCGACCTTTCTGGGCGTAGACGATGTGATCACATTCCCTGGTGGTCACGCGTGCAATGAATCAGTCATTGGCCATTTGGTTGGGCCCGGCGATCTCATCGTACACGATAGTTTCGCTCACAACAGCATTATCCAAGGAGCAGAACTGTCAGGCGCAAGACGTCGACCATTTGAACACAACAACTGGAAAGATCTTTACGACATCCTCAAGGACATTCGGGAAGACTACCGCCGGGTGTTGATTGCACTTGAGGGGCTTTACAGCATGGACGGCGATTTCCCAAACCTGCCAAAATTCGTTGAATTGAAAAAGCGATTCAAGTGTTGGATGTACGTCGATGAAGCGCACTCGATTGGAACGCTGGGCGAAACAGGGCGCGGTGTTGCAGAAATGTTCAACGTTGATCGTGATGACGTCGAGTGCTGGATGGGGACGTTGAGCAAATCGTTTGGCAGCTGCGGCGGATTTGTCGCGGGCAAGGCAGAACTGATCAATTACTTGCGCTACACGACGCCCGGTTACGTGTTTGCCGCTGGAATGCCGCCGGCGAATGTAGGGGCTGCTCTCGGGTCGTTGCGAGTGTTGAGCAAAACACCTGATCTGGTGAAGAAGCTTCAAGACAATTCTCAGCTATTTTTATCACTCGCCAAAGAGGCAGGCCTGGACACGGGGATGGCTCAGGGAACTCCGATCATTCCTATCATCACGGGCGATTCCATTCGTGCCTTAAAACTTTCCGAGGCGATGTACGATGCGGGCATCAACGCGCAACCGATCCTTTACCCAGCCGTTCCCGAGAAAGAGACGCGTGTGCGAATTTTTATGACGGCCGCACACTCCGAAGATCAAATTCGCTTTTCGGTCAAAGCGCTTGCCAGGGCCTGGGAACACATCAAAAAAGTTGATGTAACATCAACTCTGGAGTCAGTCGTCAGTTAAACTCAACGCCGTGACAGGTTTTTTTTTGGAGAACGCACGTAATTAGCCGTTTCGGCGCTTGTCACGGTTCTTTTGCATAACGCAACCGTGGCTAGCGGCTTGTTGATTAATTGAGCCGTTTAGGCGCTAGCCTCGGTTTCGTCCATCGCAAAACCGGGGCTAGTGCCCAATGGCACTTACTTTAGATTGATGCAACGCATTTGCGCATCAGCCGCCACGCGATAGCGTCCGGTTTTTAGTGCGTAGGACCGGAGGCTATCGCGTGGCGGCTGATAAGATTATCCTGCGTTTTGTCTAAAGTAAGTGTCATTAGGCTAGCGCCCAAACAGCTCACATTAAAAATCGAAAGCCGACTTAATCAACAGGCCCTTACCTCCCGAACGGCTCATGAAATAAGGGAAAGAAATCGTTCACGGCGTTGAGTTAACTCCCGTGGGGCAGGTTTTCTAACCGCCAGATCGCCCGAAACGGCAAGTTAAATAACCGTACCGCTTACGCCTTGACGCTACCGTCAAAGTGGACTTTGACGTTGACGTTATTCTATCAGCGGAGCTTTCTTTGCTGCACGCGTTGGCGAAAGCGATCGCTGGTTACACTTGCCTCACGATAGTCGGCCACGTTCAATTGGCGGACTTCGCTCTTCACGGGTTGCATATTCTGCAAGTAGTCGATCAAGCGGTGACTTGGATTCGATAGTGTGATTGTTTTAGCAGCGACGGAATCGTCTTTGGACTTAACGATGATCAGAACTTCTTGGTCACTATTGATACTGTTGCCGCGGGGCAAGTCTTCGCCACGAAGTGACACCAACGACGTCCCTCCGCTGCGTCGAGGCACCGATCGGGGGAACTCAGGCTTAGGACGAACAATGTTGGAATGGGACTTGGGGGACGAATCGAGGTTCGCTACTAAAGATGACTTAGGGAGTGGGTGCTGAAACAGATGAGCCAAATTGGTGTGTTCAAGTTGCCAATGAATTGTATCCAGTGCCGTATAAATTCCTTCGTCGTAATCAACAACCGCCGCATTACAGACGCCGATCAATTCTCCACTGTCGTTGAACAGTCCGCCGCCGCTGCGGCCATCAACCGGGCGGCCGTAAATGTCATACTTGATCGATCCATCGTAAGCCGCGCGGTTCTTGATGCGAGTGTGGCGGATGGTGGGGGTCTGGCCGTGGTCACATCCCACCGAAAACACGTCGTCGCCGGTATCGACGGTGGTCCGCTCCGAGGCAATTTTTACCGCTGGAATTGGTTCTCCGTTTGTATTAAGTACTAATAACGCAATGTCTTTTGACTCGGCGTCGTAGAACATCAGGTCGCCACTTGCAACCGAAACATTGCCGCTAGCGAAGCCATATTCGCCTGAAATACTGCCTGTTCCTTCTGATTCGCGAAAAACGTGACCGCACGTAACAACAAGGCTCTCGTTGCCGTGAGAGTGAATGACGGTGCCCGTCGCGTAAGAAATACCTTCCGCATCTTCGACTTTGATTTTCACCGTCGCCGCGAGCGCGATTTTCTCTGAAGCGTTGACGGGAGTGGAGGTTCCCCTGTGCATGGTTGCCGACTGAAATCCATCACCATCACGGCGGAGATCAGCAACTGAATGGGATGAGGCGGAGGGCATTGCGTCGTTGATGACGACTTTGGTGCTAATAGGTTGCGCTTTGGTCGTCGAAGGCACGAATCCGGATGTGGCGTACCACTGTAAAAGTTCTTTGTGGCTGATGACTCCTGCGTGCCGTCCGACTATTTTTTCGTCTCGCACCATGATTACAGTCGGTGTGCGATCGACGCGGAAATGGTCGGCCCAATTGGGGCGTTCGCGAATATCGACAATCGATACCGGATATCCAGCAGCGTGCAATTTCACAAGTGACGGTTTGATGACCTCGCACGGTGCGCATCCCTGGCTGGTGAAAAAGTATAAATGGGTAGTATTTTCAGGAGCACCACCCAATAGCGATTGGGGGCAAGAAATCACCAACGTCACAACTATCGAAACCAACGCCGACAACGTCTTGATCGTGAGTTGGTGAAACGATAATTGGTCATGAAACGCAGCAGAAAGAATCCGCATCCCCTTCCCTCCTTGGATTGGGCAACAGCACTTAAAAATGAGAACGATTCAGCGAAACAAGATCACAACTCTTCGAAAAAAATCTTCGCCAATCCTTGGCGGGGACATCGTCGGGAGTCACGAAATTGCGGACCAAACACGCATAAAAAATAGTTTGCGCCTTTTCGCGGAATTCGCTGGCGGATTAGAATGGATATGCCGACACGCCGATACCTTAATCTTAAAAGCGCACAATGCTAGCTTGCGATTCAATTGCTCTCCGCGACACTGCGGAATTGACTCAGTGTGGCAAACCGCAGTTTTTTTTGCACATTGTTTTCAGCCGGCAGAGCCGAGCGGGAGCTTGGCGGCAGGTCTGTCTTTTGATCACTTTCGCCATGTTGGCTTATTCCATTCCATGCGTACGGGCTCAAGCCAGCGTCGACAAAGTTCCTGACGCTCGACAGGCTAGGCCGGAGAAAATCGATAAGGTCATCGTAATCGAATTCGAAGGCGAGATCACCTACGAACGAGAACGCTACTTCAGCGCGAAGTTCAAACAGGCTCAGAAGGTTGGCTGCGATGTGCTGATTATCGAAATCGACAGTCCCGGTGGGCTAAAAATAGAAAGTCTGAAGATGGCGCGGCTGATTCGCGATTGCAAATGGGCTTATACAGTCGTGTTCATCAGAAATGAAGCCATTAGTGGCGGTGCCCTCATGAGCTTGGGATGCGACGAGATTCATATCGCACCCAACGCGAAGTTTGGAGACATTGGCGAAATTGGTTTCGATGCCGAAGCGTTTGCGTGGCGGCTAATTGAACCCAAAATTGAATCCTATCTTTCGCGCGATGCACGTGACTTAGCACAGTCCAAGGGCCGGCCGGCCGACCTCGCTGAATCGATGGTTGACAAAGACGTCCTTGTTTTCATTAAACAAGACGATGATGGCGAAAGTGATTTCACAACGGCGAGGGTCGACGACAAGCAACAGCCAGTCGCACCCTGGCAAATCGTTCCCGAATCTGGGGACGAGCGTTTTCTGACGCTCAGCGGCCAGCGCACGAAGCAGTTAGGCATAGCCCAGTATTTCGCTGATAGCCGAAACGAAGTTTTGGAGTCTTTTGAGGGCGGCAAAAATGCTAAGATCGTAGAATTTCGTCACACGACCACCGATACAATCGTCCATTGGCTGAACACGCCGTTTCTCACGGGACTCTTGTTGGTCGCTGGTTTAGTTGCACTTTATTTCGAATTAACCGCGCCCGGTATTGGCGTTGGAGGACTTATTTCAGCATTGTGCGCGACCTTGTTTTTTTGGAGCCGGATGTCCGGTGGCACGTCGGGCTGGTTAGAAGTGATTCTGTTCCTAGCAGGTCTTATTTTTCTGATTATGGAGATCTTTGTAATTCCGGGCACTGGCGTTGCGGGAATGGGTGGCGGATTGCTGTTGCTTGCCAGCGTGATCTTAGCCAGCCAAGATTTCGTGGTGCCGCAAACCGTATGGGATTGGAATCGCCTGCTTGTTTCGATGCTGACGGTCATCTGTAGCTGTACCATATTTATGGTCGCCGCATTCTTTATCACACGAAGTCTTGGTAGCCTCCCCATTTTCAATCGGTTGGTTCTCGCGCCCGACGGTCGGTCAGCGCAGACAGCATCGGAAAGATCAAATGGCAATGACAAAGATTCCGCCAGTGCTGCCCAGCCTGAAATTTCGGTTGGAGATTGGGGCAAGTCGGAATCGCTGCTTCGTCCTTCAGGGCGCGCGATATTCAACGGCCGATCCTTCGATGTTGTCAGCGACGGTTCGTTCGTGGAACCTGGTACGCAATTAAAAGTGATCCGAATTCAAGGTAACGTTATCACTGTTGCGGAAGTGATCCAATAATGGAAGCTTGGCGTTTAGATCACGTAAATAATGTGGGCCATGTCGTTTCCGAGACCGCGGCACGAATGCCTGACGGAATCGCTGTCGCTGCCGCTGCAAAAAATGGTCCGAAAAAATCGACGCCGCAAACGCCGATTCAATATGACGAAATTTCCTTTGGGCAGTTGGAAGCGAAAACCAATCGCCTCGCCAGAGGTTTCTCGGGCGCAGGCGTGAATAAGGGAGACCGCATCGCGCTGATGGTTCCGCCGGGCATCGATTTCGTCGCGATGGTGTTTGCATTGTTCAAATGCGGTGCGGTTGTGATTTTGATAGACCCCGGCATGGGCCGAAAGAACATGCTTCACTGCCTGTCGTCGGCTGATCCGGTGGGCATGGTTGGAATTCCGCTGGCTCATATTGTCAGGTGGATCAAACGCAAGTCTTTGCCGCAGTGTAAGAAGAACTTCGTTGTAGGTAATTTTCTTGGGGCAAAGAAAGTCTCCGCCTTTGATTCACTCGATGGAACAACACTGCGGGCGTTGGACGTTAGTCGAGAAGACTCAGCGGCGATCATCTTTACTACCGGCAGCACCGGTCCGCCCAAGGGTGTTCTCTATCGCCATCGCACCTTCATTGAGCAGGCCCAGCAGATTCGTGATTACTTTCAGATTCGGCCCGGCACGGTTGACGTCTCAGGATTTCCGCTGTTCGCGCTCTTCAACACAGCAATGGGAACAACGACCGTTTTCCCTGAGATGGATCCGACGCGTCCCGCAGATGTGCACCCGCCAAACATAATTGACGCGGTGAACAAATATCAAGCCGACCAGTCGTTTGGCTCGCCTGCGCTATGGAATACGGTTTCGACGTATTGTGAAAACGCACAGGTGGAGCTGCCGACAGTGAAGAGGATTCTTTCTGCGGGAGCGCCTGTGCCGGCTGACGTTCTGCGGCGAATTAAGAGCGTGATCGCAGAAGATGGTGACGCCTTCACGCCGTACGGCGCCACCGAGGCGCTGCCGGTGGCCTGTAATTCCGCAACGGTGGTGTTGGAAGAAACGAGTATTGAAACTGATCAAGGATTGGGGACTTGTGTTGGAGGTTCGTTTAAGTCGATGCGGTGGAGGGTCATTGAAATCTCTGACGATCCAATTTCCGAAATCGAAGATTGTCGAGAGCTTTCGGCGATGGAGGTGGGGGAATTGATCGTGCAGGGTGTGACGGTGACCGACCAGTATGTCACGTCCACTAAAGCAAACGAGTATCATAAGATTAAGGATGGCGATGGGTTCTGGCATCGAATGGGCGATGTTGGTTACTTGGACAACTCCAACCGGTTTTGGTTTTGCGGTCGCAAATCTCATCGCTTGCAAACGCCAACCGGTACGATGTTTACAGTAACGTGCGAAGCAATTTTCAACACGCATCGAGATGTATATCGAAGTGCATTGGTTGGAGTGGGGGCAGTCGGTCAGCAAACGCCGGTGATTGTTGTTGAGTTGTGGGATCCCAAAGACGTCTCTGAAGTTAGAAAACGCGCGATCGTAGAGGAGTTGAAGTTGCTGGCGGCCAAGCATTGGCAGACCGATAAGATTGGGCACGTTTTGATCCACCCTGCCCTCCCCGTTGACATTCGCCACAACAGC
>ENA-ORXT01000773-ORXT01000773.1-marine-metagenome-genome-assembly--contig:-NODE-773-length-47968-cov-6.570984_pt1 | contig 47968 bp, 36 predicted proteins | sample MGYA00237868_ERZ511482 | MGnify/ENA metagenome assembly ERZ511482
GACCAGAAGGAATTAGCGCGCGAACGGTGTTGGACGGTATCCCATTGCTCCAGACGGTGGCGTTGTTCCAGTTTCCCTATTGCGTCGCTGTGGTCGTAGCACTGGTAACCGGTTGGCTGGCAAAGGTGATAAATGGGGCAGGCTGAAGTTGAGCCGTTTCGGTCCCCGTAGCGGCCAGCAATCGCCGTGGCTCTAACGCCGCGTAGTGCAGTTTCTTGGAAACCGTTCTTGAATTGGTTTTCGAGGCGTTGAACGAATTCCTTGAATCGCGAAACGGCATGGCAGATTTCCAAAAGAGTATTCAAAGACATGGCTCTGCCTCGGAACAAAGCGGAGGCGAAAAGTCCTTTGACGCTAGAATAAGCCCTTATAGTCTTTCTGCAAACCGACAGCTATTGAATGGCTCAATCTGACATCAGCAACGGCAGATGTAAGCTGCCAACGCGGAAATTTTGAGGCTTTCAAGCTACGTCATCGAATAAAAGAACTGCTCGGCGGTGATCTTGTCATTGACGACGTGGTAGACGCAGATCTCTTCCATCTGGATCCGTCCACCTTTTTTGAAGGTCACATCGAATGACATCGTGCAAGAGAAATGTTCACCCGCGACGATTGGGTCAGAGATTTCTCCGCCGTGAAATTCTTCGACGTTGTCATACCAATCTTTGCTTTTCTGAGTGACCGCGGCTTTGCCTTCAGTCAACGGATTAGGTGCATTAGGATGTTCAGTGCTCACGACATCGTCGGCGTACAGCAGCTCCAAAGCTTCCATGTTTTTGCCTTCGCGGCACATGGCTATCAGTTTTTTTGCGACGGATTCAGTGCTCATGTAAGTCTCCAGGATTTAGGTGGTTTGACGTGTGCCAGACAGGCGGCCTGTCCTGTTGTTATACATCAATATCAGAGGCGTCTTCGGCCCGTTCCATGATAAATCGAAAACGAGCTGACGCATCGCGGCCCATCAAATCACTGATCACTCGGTCAGTTTCCAGTTGATCGTCAACTTCAACCTTCAACAGTTTTCGCGACTCTGGATTGAGCGTCGTATTCCAAAGCACTTTGGCCGGCATCTCGCCAAGGCCCTTAAATCGAGTGATCTCGGGAATCGAGCGACCGGTGTGATTGGCCAGTATCTCAATCCGGTGATCTTCATCAGCGGCCCAATGTGTTTCTTTTCCAATATCGATGCGAAACAGCGGAGGCACTGCAATGTAGAGTTTGCCCGTAGAGATCAACTGCGGCATGTGCCGGTAAAAGAAGGTCAGCAATAGTGTTGTGATGTGGTGACCGTCAGAATCCGCGTCAGCCAGCAGCACAATCTTTTCATAACGCAGGCCCGACATATTAAAGTTGATTCCGATCCCACAACCGATCGACGTCACCATGTCCTGAATCTCTTTGTTCTCCATAATTTTTTTCAACGTCGCGCTCTCGGTATTGAGCACCTTGCCGCGCAACGGCAGAATCGCTTGATAATTACGGTCGCGCCCCTGTTTGGCGCTGCCACCGGCCGAATCACCTTCGACGATAAACAGTTCGCTTCGGCTGCGTCCTGATGCCAAACAATCGCTCAACTTCCCCGGCAACATATTCCGCTTACCGCCCGTTTTGCGAGATATTGCCGAGGACGCCGCGCGCGATGCGGCGCGAGCCCGCGCGGCGGCGATGATCCGGGCGATGATCCCGTCAGCAATCGAACGATTGTTGTTCATCCACTGTTCGAACGCCGGTCGAAAGTTACTCTCGATCATGGCGGTGACTTCCGGATTGTTCAGCCGATCCTTGGTTTGGCCTTGGAACTGAGGTTCGGGAATGAAAATGGAAACAATTGCGATGATCCCTTCACGAATATCTTCGTGAGAAATTTTCACACCGCGTGGAACCAGCGAGTGCGTTTCAAAGTAGTTTCGAACGGCTTTAGTGATGCCGCTGCGAAAACCATTTTCATGTGTGCCGCCGTTGCCGGTGGTAATGCCGTTCACATAAGACCGTACATGTTCGTCGGTCGATTCTGTCCAGTGCAGCGACAGTTCAAACCGATCTCCATCGTCTTTTGAGTAAAAGTACGGCGGCTGGTGGATCGGACGCGCCTCGCGTAACTTGGTTACCTTTTGGAGGTAGTCCAATATGCCGTTTTCATGATGAAAAAGAACTTTCGTTTTATCCTTGTCGTTCTGAAAAGTGACCTTCACACCCTTGTGTAGAAAACTGGCGACTTCCAAACGGTTAGCGATCGTTTTTGCGTCGAAGTCAACCTTGGGAAAGATCGTTGGGTCAGGGCTAAAAGTGATCGCAGTCCCACTTCCGCGCACGGCACCTTTGAGCTTTTGCAATTTGGATTTCGCGATGCCTTTGGCGAACTCCATCCGGTACTGAGACCCACCGCGCTTCACCACCGCGATCAGCGATTTCGAAAGCGCGTTGACGACCGATGCACCAACGCCGTGAAGGCCCCCGGCCGTTTTGTAATTGTCGCCGTCAAATTTTCCGCCGGCGTGAAGCACCGTCAGCACCGTTTCCAAGGCCGATTTTTTCGTCTTGGCGTGTTTGTCGATGGGGATGCCGCGTCCGTTGTCAGAAACGGTCACCGTCCGGCCATCCATGTGCAGTTGCACGTTGATCTCGGTCGCGTGTCCGTTCATCGCTTCATCAACGCAGTTGTCGACGATCTCCCAGACCAGGTGATGCAGCCCAGCCATTCCGACGCCGCCGATATACATGCCGGGACGTTTGCGGACGGGATCAAGTCCCTCTAGGACGGTAATGTTTTCGCTTTTGTAGGTGGCTGGGCTCATGAAGTGGCTCTTATAATTCGGCTTGATCGAAGGGAAGATTTTAGCGGGCTTAAGGTAACTTTGAAACGTCAGGATCACCCCATTTATTCAACTAAAATGAAGGGTTTGGCTTTGCAGAAATTTATTGGCGTTGATTTCGGCGTCCCGCGACGTGCAGGAGATCAAGCGCGAAAGACAATTCTGATCGAAGCCGTCAAACGCGCGCCGAATCGTTATGAAATTCCTCCCAGCGGACGCAATGAACGCCTCGTTCGTCCCATAGGCAAAGATTGGCTCTCTCGGCGGCGTGGGTGGGTGATTAATGAGCTGCGTGATTCGTTGGTCGCCGATCGGGCCGTAGATGCCGCCGCGTTTGATTTTCCCTTCTCGATTCCCGTCGAGCTTTTAAATGACTTGAGGTTCGCGCATCGAGTCGGCAGGGCCACGCCGTTCGTCACGCGAGCGGCTTGGCAGAGTTGGGTGGCTGAGAGGATGCCGCTGTGTTTCGATGGGGAGAAAGCGAACTCAAGCTTGGTGGGGCTTGAGTTTTTCGATGTTTGGCGAGACCACGATTTTTGGGTCAGCCGCGTGACCGATAAAGCGACCAAGGCCAGCCCTCCGCTGAAGGATAAATTTCAAGCCGTCTTCAACATGACGATCGCCGGTGCCGCATTGCTCAAGGCATTGGCTGAAAATGGTTACCAAGAGAAGTTGATCGAAGTTGAGCAGGGCAGGGCGGTGATGGAAACCTATCCGCGCGCGGTAGCTGCGCGGTTGGGGTTTACAGGTAGTTATAAACAACAACCGTTAGCATGCTTGGAAACGGCGATCGAAGGATTAGCCGGTCGCGGAATTCAATTGGAGATAGATCCGGATGTCAAAAACTTCTGTCAAACTTACACCACCGGCGATCAAGATCACGATGGAGTCGATGCGTTTCTATGTTTGGTGACGGCGATTTGTTTCGATCAGGGACAAGCGGAAATGTGCGGTGAAGTGGTGAAGGAGGAAGGGGCGATTATCGTGCCCAAGCCCCTCAAGGCTTGTGTCCTGATTCCCGAACCCTGAGTCCCGGTAGGGACTATCTTTGCTGCTCCTGCTGGGGCTGATCGTTGCCGTCCTTGCCGGAACTATTTTTTCTCTGGCAATGGATCGGGCGATGTCACTGGCGGCCAGATGATTTTGGCGATCTTGCCATTCTTTTGAATCTCATTGCCCTTGCCGCCACGGGACGTTGTCCGGTACTTGACCGTCGAAATGGTTTTCTGTGCCCCGCGGTTGGTTTCTACCAACAGCAAGTCACGATCACCGCTGCTGGCCTTGAAGCCTAACAGACGATCTGTTTTAACCAGCTTGATCAGCATCACGCCTTTGCCTGGGCCCGATAAATAATTCACTTCCTCCGCCGGGCAGACCACGGCGCGACAGGCTTCTGAAATCGCTAAAATCGTTTCGTCGCCGTCAATCGCTTCGACGCCAACGATCGACGAACCGGCGCTGCACCGCGCGAATCGTCGGCCGCTGCGGGTCGATGGTTCGGCAAACCCCTCCAACGTGAAGCGCAAGGCGTAACCGTTGCTTGATGCTGCAAACCCGTGAATATCGGGGCAGACGTCAGGGTCTTTGGGGTCTTCTGACATATCTCCGATCGTGCGTGGATCAAAGGACATCACCGAAACGATCTTTTCGCCGTCCTTTAGCTTAAACAGTTTTTGCACCGGTTCGCCAAAGCCCGTCGATGCCGGGATGTCAATCATTCGCGCGGTGTAGCAAAATCCCATCGACGAAAACAGGCCGATCGTTTCGCGCGTCGATCCGGCCACGACGGCCATCACGCTGTCGCCGCCGCGCACGCGACTCTTGGACGGGTCGGCAATTTGCTTTTGACGTTTCACCCATCCATCGGAGGTAATCAATACGTGACAATCTTCAGCCACGATAAAGTCTTCGGCAGAGTATTCCGTTTCTTCGCCGACGGCTTCAATGATCGTCCGGCGTTTGGCTTCTTTGTCTTTGCAGAATTCACCGATCAGGTTTTCAATTTCGCCCCGAACGATTGCCCAACGTCCAGAAGCATTCGTGTCGGCGGTGTCTTCTTTGAGCAGTTTGCGAATTTCACGAGCCCGTTTGTTTTTCTTCTTAAGTTCATCTTGGATGAGGTTGATCTCCAGTCGTGCCAACCGGTAGAGCTTCAACTCAAGAATGGCTTCTGTCTGGATTTCATCCAAGCCGCCCTTGGCGGCGGGAAACCGCTTCATGATCTTTACCGCCGCATCTGCTTTGCCATCGGACTTGCGAATAATGCGAATGATCTCATCCAAGGCATCGAATACCGTGACAAAACCGTTGAGAATATGCAGCCGTTTTTCCAACGACGCCAGCTCATTCTCCAATCGCTTGGTGATGACCTCCAGGCGGAAGTGAAGAAAGTGCCAAAGGATCTCTTTTAGGCTCAGCCGATTTGGAGCGCCGACTTCCGGGTTCTCTGTCGGTACCAAACACGTCATGTTTACGTTGAAGTTGTGTTGCAGTTGCGTGTTCTTATAAAGATAAGCCAACACTAGATCGGGATCTGCGTCTTTCTTCAACTCAAGATCGACGCGGATGTCTTCGGTGGAAACGTCGCGTACTTCTTGGACCAGTGGCAATTTTCCACTGTAGACCGCATCGGAAATTCGTTCGACCAGATTCGCTTTATTGACGGCGTAAGGAATCGTGACGATCTGAATCACGGTCTGTTTTTTTGTCTTAACGATTTTGTGTGTGCCACGCACAACAACCGCCCCTTGGCCGGTCGCGTAAATGTCGCGCAGTTCGTCTTTGGTGTTGATGATTTGACCGCCGGTGGGAAAGTCTGGGCCTTGGATTGCATCGTTGGCCACCAGTTGGTAGTCCTTGATCTCGGGGTCTTTGAGGAGCTTCAAAAGTGCGTTGCAGACTTCTTTTAGATTGTGAGGCGGCATATTGGTCGCCATGCCAACGGCAATGCCGGTCGCGCCATTGACCAAAAGGTTCGGCATGCGACTGGGCAAGACGACGGGCTCTTCGCGCGTGCCGTCGTAGTTGGCTTTGAATGCGACGGTGCGCGTGGCTAGATCGGATAGGATCTCGCCAGCGATTTTTGTCATACGACATTCGGTGTATCGCATCGCGGCGGCGTTGTCGCCATCGATGGAACCAAAATTTCCGCTGCCGTCTACCAGCGGCATTCGCAGCGCGAACCACTGGGCTTGGCGGACGAGCGCTTCGTAGATCGAGCTATCGCCGTGCGGGTGATAATTACCCATTACGTCACCGACGACTTTTGCACACTTTCGATGCTTGGCAGTATGTGAAAGCGATTGTTGATTCATCGTGTAGAGAATCCGCCGCTGGACGGGTTTCAAGCCGTCACGGACGTCGGGAAGGGCGCGGCTGGTGATGACCGACAGTGAATAATTGAGATAGCGTGTTTGCGCGGCCAGTCGCAGCGGAATATTCATTTCCGAATCGCTGAAATCTCCTTCGTCGTCGAACAAGGAAGTGTCGCTGTCGCCATTACCCTTGCCTTTGCCACGCGCACGGCCGCTGGATTTTGCTGCTTGGGTTGCTGATTTCTTCTTCGCCTTTGAAGTTTTAGACGACGGAGTTGATTTTGCTGATCGGCGTTTCGCCACGACGGTTTCCTTCAAATTGTGCGTTAAAATGTACGAGTTTTCACGTTGGTATGCCCCGACTCGTAGGGGACTTTTTGGAGTGTGTTCACTCAGTCACTGACACTGCAGGGTTTGTTTTCAACGGAGCTACTGACAAAGCGGTAGCACGAAAGCCTGTTTTCCCGGTCGCGCAAAGTATAGCAGCCACCTAAGTCCGGTTGTAGACGGTTCTCAGGGTTGTATCGCACGGAGTTTCGTTTGCCGTTGTACAGCGCGGTTTTGGCTGAGTATTGATTCCCGGCGCTGCCGAATACATCAAAACAGTTCCGTCGGTAGCTGAATTGCCGGTGCTGTGTTTACGCACACTTAATGTATAAAACTGACGATCGTCCGCGATTGACTGACGCCAATCGAGACTGACAGCAATCGAAGGTGTTTTCTGGAAATGGAGTTCCTGATGAACCGTACTATCCTTGCGGCTTTGGCGATGTTCGCCGCGCTGGCATTTGTATCTCAAACTGCTTCTGCCCAAATCGGCGATGGTAATTTGCCGAATTACTTGTTCTCGCAGTACACGACTCAAGGCCAAGGCGCATCGACCGCCGGCAAGTACGTAGCACCGCACCCGGTTCCTGCTCACGTTGGGCACAGCTACTACACGTATCAGCCTTTGATGCCTCACGAGATGATGTACGAGCATCAACGTAGTTATTACAACTACTACAACGACGGCAGCTTCAAAGGTGGCGGTCCTTCGTTGAACGTGACTTCCGTACGCTGGCAAAACGGTCACGGAAGCTACCGTCCACTACCTATGTCCAACTACTACCTGTCAAAACTTCAATACGGCCTTGCAAACCGCGCTTACTGCATGGGTGGAGATTGCGGATTTGGACTGGGTGGTGGTGGATTTGGAAGCCGACTGAAAAGTCATTGCGCCAGTGGTAAGTGCAATTAACGGCGGCAGTGGCGAAAGTTAGTCAGACGATAGGTTGTGCGACCTGCGTTGGTAACTAGAGTAGTTCTAGCGGCGTCTGCCGTTTTCGTGATGCCCAGTTTTCACTGATCGCGAAGTTTTAGATTTTTTGAAATAGGTAGAACAATGAAGCAGTTTAATTTGACAACCGGTTTTATGTTGGCCGTGAGCCTGAGTTTTTTTGCTCAATCGGCTGACGCTCAGATTTGTTCTTCGTGTCGGGGCGCTGCCGTTGAAAATGTTGAAGGCACATTCGTTGAAAGCGAGTACGTTGAAGGTGAGTACGTTGAAGGTGAGTACGGCGTTGAGTTTGCTGACGGCGTTGCATGTGAGGGTTGCCGTGCTGGCGGAAAAGTACGCGGAATCGTAAGTGGTGCTGCCGGTTTGATTCTGGGGCCACAAACGAGTCCCGTCGTCGGTGGCGATGGTATGGTTCAGCCACAAGCCAAGTTTCTTCATCCTAAGCAAACTTTGACCAATGCTGCGCGGGATGCATTCAGCCCCAACCCGATTTACGCTTACAGTAATCCAGGATTGCGAGCTGGTAGAACCCATGCATGGAATCAAAGCCAAGCGAACAATTACAGCTGGCATGGTGGTCACAACTCATGGCGTTTCGGTCAACCGACCGCAGTAGTTGTTCCGCCAACGGCTTCCTACCAATCGTCATACGCCTGGGGCGTAGGCCAGACACGTAGTACACCGATCCATCATCAGTTTGGTCGTGGAGCGGGATCCTCTGGCGGCGTTGGTGGTTCTCAAAACACACCCTATTGGCCGCGCAGTACCAACGATTTCGGCTACTACCCGGTGCGAGCCAGCTGGTAGTGAATTGCTGAGGCACATTCTCACGTAGATAGAAAAACGCCGGTCAATTTGACTTGGCGTTTTTTATTTGTATCTTCAGCTTTAGCCGCCGTTTGGGCTACCGCCAGAACGGCTAATTAAGTCAACAAGCCAGCGTGCTGGCGGTTCGGGACTTTCTCAAAGAATTTTCTTGGGTTGAATTCAAGATCCAATAGCGCTGCTGGTGCGTACAGGTGAATGAAAAGGAATTCACTTCACCGGAGCGACTATGCTTCTCAGCCAAATTCTACTACTGCTTGGGGCCATCATGACCCTTTGTCTTCTCGTTGTGGTTTGTTCTAAATTGCCCAAGAACTGTCCGATCACCGGGTGCTGAGAACGTGCTGCGAAACAGCAGGTTGAAAACCTGCTCCACGTGGGGCAGGTTTTCAACCTGCCAATTTTTGCCATATTGGTTCGATCAGCAACTCGTCGCCGTGAACGATTACGTTCTAAACTTGCCTACAGTTTACGCAACAAAGCCTTAACTGGTTCCACCCATTTCGAACCGTCCCAACCGTGGACGGCTTCTACATAGCGAAGCAATTTCTTCGCTTCATCAGGTGCGCCCTTATTAGCTAACGCTTTGCCGATATTGAATTTGGCTTCGTACCACTCTTCTGTTTTTGGTTCTAGTTTTTGCGTTAGAACTCGCCACGTATTCAACGCATCTGCGTCGCGCTTTCCCGACTCCGTCAGCACACGCGCATACTCCAATTGGATCGCGGCATCATTGCGAAATTGCTGAGCCAACTGCGTCAGCAACGCCAGAGAGCGTTCGTGCTTTTTCGTCGCCCGCAGCAACTTGGCCTGTTCAAATTTCCACGCCGTCGTTTGTTGAAACGACAGCGGTCTACTCTGGGCTTGTTCAACAACCGCCAATAAGTACTCATCGTTGATCGTCGATTGGTTCGTGTCGCGGGAGTCACTAAATTTTGTCTGAGCTTTGACGATCGACACTAGCTTCCGGCAATCGGGCTCCGAGGGTTTGGCCGTTTTCAAGATGCTGATCGCGGCCGGCAAGTCTTGGTTCAGCAGCAACGTTAATACGCTGGAGTACAGCCGTAGATTCGATTGCTCACCGACGGGAAATTGAGCTTCGTGTCGCTCCAGTTTCTTGCCAACATCGGCTGAGTTCAAACAACCCGACAACAACGCAATTTCGGCAGACGTTGTCGTCAGTACCTCTGCGGTGTTGGCATCAGTGACGCTGGATGTGTGTAGTTGAAGGTGATCAACAATTTGTTGCGCTAGTTGCTTCACGCGGTCAGGGTCGTTGCTGAACTGTTTCTGAATCAGATAAAACGTCGTTCGAAGTTGGCTAATGATGTCTGTGGAGATTGGATGTTGAACTTGGGTCAGTGTTGCGATGACGCGATCAAAATCATTTTGTCGGTTGAATTCAGCTGCCAGCCAAATTGCGGCTTGCTGGGCAGTTGGTTTTTCGGGCCAATGTTGGAGATGTTGCCCAAGGCTGGCGACTAGATCGGCGCTCTCTTGGGTCTGAGCCATATTCCAACAGCCGCGTAGATGCATGGCGGCGGCAATTTTCGACGCCGGTTCTTCAGTCGCTCCTGAAAGCAACATCTGGGCCGCTTCACGATTACGTTTTAGTCCTTCGAGAATCTTGCTGGCGTTGATTTGAAGACGTTGTCGATTCTCACCGGGCGGCGTTAGTTCGATAACGCGACTCCATGCCCGCAAGGCGTCTTCGCCATTGCCGTTACGGGTTGCACGCTGAGCCGTTTGGATGAGGATCTCGCGTTGCCCTGCGGAGGGCCGACGGACTTCCAGATGAGAAGAGGAACCCGTCATTTCGATCAGCGACAGTCCGGCTCGTCTGCTCCAGTACGCCCCATGTTTGGTTTCGATTGTGCGTACAATCTCGGCGGCTCGATCGAGCCAACGTTGACGATTGGCGTCTAATTTTTCATTGTTTGAAAGCATCACAGCGGCCTGCATCTGAGCCATGTCCATTTGAGGTGATTGGTTCCAAAGACGTTGATTCATCGACTGCTTTAGATGCTTTTCAGCCCAGGCAACATCGGCCCGGACAACGGTCAGCAGCAATCGTTGCTCCAAGATAGCGCTAGTTAAATCGGCGGGGCGGTCTTCATCGGGAAGCCCATTGAGTACTTTCCATCCTTCGGCTGCGCGACCCATCAAACGCAGACACTCGACCTGAGTGATCTTTGCCAACCACCAGATACGTTGTTGGGGGCTGACACTGTTCTGGACTTCTGATAACCGCTGCAAAACGTCGGTAATGATGCTGGTTCGATTAACGGTGTCGCCGGTGTCGTAGCCGTAGGCCGTTTGGAGATTACATTTGGCCATTTGATAACGCACGTTGCTGCGCATGATTGATAACTGATCGACCGAAAGACGGTCTCTAGTCGATGATTTGGCTCGTCGTTCGGGTAACATGCGGTCGATCTCCCGTTCGACTTGTTCGAAGGCGCGTCGCGATTGCCGCAGTTGATCGATCATGGTTTCGCGCGACGCTTCTACCCTATCTGGCGAGATCATTTCGGCGCTTAGTTCCTGCTGGATGGAAGCGGCGTAGCTCAATCGCGATAGTGCGGTTTGAATCGTGATTAGAATTTTCTTAGGGTGGCCGCGAAACGTTGATTCGAAATCGAGTTGCGTTTGCCACACTGACTGCCACGCGGCCGCTTTTTGGTCGGCCGCCGCGATCATTGCCTTTGACGCTCGGCTTTGCATCAGTTCAACGGTAAGGGCGGCTTGATCGGTAGTGGTGATGCCGTCGTGCTGTAGAGACTCGATGCAGTAGAATTCGGCGATGTCGTATAGTTGTCTCGCTCTGAGTCCGGCAATAAATTGCTTCTCGCGATCATCAAACCGATCCGCTCGCGCAGTACTGACGGTTACAAGCAAGACCAGCAAGAGGTAGATAAGGTGACGCATGAAGAGATCGTTAGAAAAAGACGGTGTTACTGCGGATTGACGGCGAACGCGACTTTGGTGAATCCGCTCAGTTTGGCCGCGTCGTAGCTCTGGATGACAAATTCCAATGGCACGTTGGGCTGGGGGTGGAGGATCACCGGCGCGGCAGCATTGACCGATGCGATTGCCGAAAGCCGTCGTTCAATTTCGGCAATGCCCCTGATCGATTGTTTGTTCAATGTCCACGCAGGACGACCGTTGTCGTAGGAAACGGTGATGATCACGTCTTCGAAATCCTTTATCGGCGGAGGTGTGAGCGCCGATTGCTGATTGCCCATTTGTGACGAAAGTTCGCTCGGCAGGATCTGTTCGATTACCTGGAAACTTGCGGTCCAAACAAAAAACACCAGCAATAAAAAGACAACGTCGATCATCGGCGTCATTGCCTGATCGATATCGACCGAACCCGGTTGATGTAGATGTGTGCTGGGACGTTTCATAATGGGTCTACTGTTGCGCCTCGCGAAAAACGGCGTACGTGACATTCCAGATGCCGGATTCGGTACACGCCAACATGATCGGTTCAACGGCGGAGTAGGGTGCCAATCGGCTGCCTCGAATACGGACTTCCATATCCTTGCCTTCTTTGGCAACCACATCGGAAAACTGTTGCGACAATCGTTTGGTGGCGATCGGCCGACCGGCGAGTGAGTATTTGCCATCGGCGGTCACGGTAATCGTCATCCGTGGCTTTTGCTGCACGGGATCTTCGTCAGCCGATGCGGCGACCGGGAGGCTGAGCTCGATCTGGTTTTCTTGTTTTGAGAGGTGGCTGCTGACCAAAAAAAAGATGATCAGCAAGAACACGACGTCAATCATCGGTGTCATGTTGAAGCCGATCTTCTTATTCGATTTGTAGCGTGGAATTTGCATCTTGCGTTTTTGTTTTAGCTGCTTTTTTTGCTGCGACGGCGAAGTGGCGTGAACACATGCTGTGAAATATGCGCGGCTTCGGCAATAAACTGATCGACGCGATTACGAAAAATGGCAAACGCACCAATCGAAGGAATCGCGACGATCAGCCCTCCCACGGTGGTGACCAAAGCTTGGTAGATGCCTTCGGCAAGTTGTGGAGCGCTGGCGGTGCCCTGAGTTGATGCGACGTTTTGAAACGCCAAAATCATTCCGATGACGGTTCCCAACAGCCCAATCATTGGCGCGATGTTGCCGATCACCGACAGGTATTCGATTTTCCGAAACATTCTGGCCGCTTGCTCGGACAGAGAATCTTCTAGAGTTTTTTCGACCGCGTTCCAGCCAAACTCTAATTCTGCGATACCGTGCATTAGCACAAACGAAAGGAGGCTAGGATTGTCTTCGCAAGCTTGACGCGCGCCGCGCATGTCTCCGGTGCCGAGCGCTTGCTGGACTGTTTCGCCCAGACCGGGCGGGATCAGGTCGTTCCTGCGCACGGTTAAAATCTGCTCAACGATTAAATAGGCAGAGTAAACCGAAAGGGCAATGAGAATCATCACGATGATGAACCCTGTCACGCCACCGGAGAACAAAATGGCGAAGAAGCTTGACGGAGCTTCGGCCGGTGATGTCGCTGAAGTTTGAGCTAAGTAGGTTGCTAAGTGCATTTTGTTTTCTCGTCGGCACCGTTTAAGTGGGGCAGGGTAGGGTGAACTCATGCTCTGCCTTATTGTCGTGACGCCCAGTTGGTCGCCGGGTATTTGGCTTTCAGTTCCGCTATCAGTTTTTGCGAGGCATTGCTGCGATCTGTATTGTGTAGCAAAGTGGCTGATCGATACAACGCTGGTGCAGCCAGTAATGAATGGTCCGGGTATAAAATCGCAACTCTCATGTAACTGGCGATCGCAGCTTCGATAAATCCCGAGCGCGATTGGGCCGCCGCGATGGCGAAATGCGCCCCTGCGCGGGTTGGGATTGGCATCGTCTCAATTTTCTTCAACCAGACGTCAATTTCAGGGGCACTCATTTTTGTCTGTCGCGCGTTCCAAAGTTGCCCCACGGCTAACGCGGCAACAGTTGGATCGATGTCGCGAGAGAGGTCCTCTAAAACCTGCCGCGCGGATTCATTATCGGTTCCAATCCGCCAGCTGGCCCCGAGCAGTTGTACGATGGGTTCTTCTGATTTGATCCAGTCCGATGCCATCTGGTTCATGCTTACCTGATTCCCGGTCCACCGGAGCGGGGCTGAGACGGAGAAACGGCTTTGCGGATCCGTGGCGACGATTTGAAAGAACGTTTGTGCCGCGGCCGGCAGTTCTTCGGTGGCAAGGTGACAATCAAGTTGCTTTGATCGGATGATGTTTTTAACCCAATGTCGCTGTTCTTGCCGGAGTGCGGCTGTGAACGAGTTCAGTGCGGCGCGGTAGTCGCGTCGCGCCATTTCCTCCAGACCTTGTTCGTATCCGTCGGGCCATTGTGTTTCGATCGCGATGATTTCGGCGCCGCTGAAGTCGCGTGTGCGGCCGGACTGTTGCAGCCGGAGCGTCAGCCCCGACCACGCGATGATCGTTCCTGCCCGTCGAACGACGCGGCCATTGACGGATTGATGAATGACGATGTCCTCCGCCACTGCCAATGGCGTAAGCAAGCAAACGGTGATGATTGTCAGGGTAAGGCGGAGCACGGGCGATCTTCAAAGTGCGATTTGTTCTGCGCGGTTGTCCACGGGCTGGTGAAAGTCGGGTGTTGGCCTGGATTTTAGCAGGTTTCCCTGTGGTGCGAGGGGGTTGTGAGATGAGTGAATGCTATCAGCTTAATTTTCCCAACTTTATTCTTGGGTTTGACCAGAGGTGTCACAGGGGCGGCCAATGATAGTTCCAGACAAGCGAAAAAACTCCGGCAGCCAAAGGAATTTATCATGATCCAGTCAACTCACACTCAATTGTCATCCGCAAAACCACGTGCAGGGTTGCAGAGCATCGGCGACCTGATTCCTCGATTGATTCGCCAGTATGAGATGGCAGCCGAGCTGACGCAGCAACGAGAGGAGGAAGCTCTTCGTAAGGAAGAAGCGATCGCTGAGGCTGCGATGATTCGCGAAGCGAAGCAGGCTTGGGATTCGCCAGTGATAGCGGAAACTGTATCGCCAGTTGCGGTTGAATTTCAGCAGTCGTTTGGTTGGTAGGAGTTGTTAGTACCGAGTATTGGGTACTGGGTACTGGGTACTGGGTACTGGGTACATCAATTTCTAACCATTTTCAGCCTCTTTCTCAACTTCCCGTTTCTTTCTTTCAATTTCAAGCAGCCAGTCAGGTTTCTTAACCCCGGCGATTCTTTCCAGCCGCTCCCAACTTTCTGCCTTCCAGTCGACATACTTTTGAATGTTCTTCACTCCAGAGCCGTGCATGGTCATCTTTCGAATGAAACTGACGGCCATTTTTCTAATCTCCGTCGCTTCCTGATACTCGGCGGCGAATTCTTCACGTGTGATGTATTCGCGATCAAACGACGCGCAAAGATGCGCCTGAGTTTCGTTGAGGCTGCCCATCGCGTATCCGAGAAATTGGACAAGCTCTCCCTGCGTACCGCGACCGAAGCCTTCAGCAATGTTGGCGATGACCGATTCTGATGAATCGTTTATCTGCGATACGAGCCGTTTGTCCGATGCGAAGGGGGAGCGTTTTGTGAAAAAGAAAATGCGTTTGGACAATTGTCTCGCACGTTGCCAGAAAATTAGTTCGGTAAAATCTTTTACACCGGCCATGAGGTAAGTGTACCAGATTTTTAAGTACCGAGTACCGAGTACCGAGTACCGAGTACCGAGTACCGAGTACCGATCCCTGAGTACTGATCACTGCTTCCCGCTTACTGCCCTGGTGCGGGCAGACCTTGGCTTGATCGTCCAAGGGAACTTTGTAGTTTCTTTGCTTCGCCACGAAACAGGAACAGCCCTTTTGCCTGCACAACTTTGTCCAACACAGATTTTGCCTGTGGAATCTGCCCAGTTTCCGCAAGCATGTATGCCATGATGAAACTGACTTCGGCGTTGGGGTTGGGTATCTGAGCCACGTTTGCCAGAAGCGATCGAGCCCCTTCGGTGTCACCAGACTTCAGCATCACATAAGCAAGTGAGCTGAGGGCGACCGGATTATTACGCTGTGCACCAGCTACTTTGCGGGCCAGCTCCAACGCCTTCTTTCGTTTTTGCTCATCCGTACTTTGAGCCATCGAAAGCGCGAGCATATTGGCGTAGTCAATATTGCCTGGATTGGCGGCCAGTAAGCCTTCAAATTTCTCTTCGGCGGTCGCGTAGGCGCCTTGGGCAAAAGCGACTTTGCCGCGAATATCCGCGCTGAGGTTCGTCTCTCCAGAAATCGACTCGAGCGACTTGACGGCCCTGAGCGTGTCGGAGAATTTTTCACGGTTCAACGACCATTTAGCCGCAGCGATTTGAACTTTGTCATTGTCGGAATTCTCAGCCGCAGCTTTCTTTATCCAGAGGTCCGCGTTTTGAACCTTCCCCTTGCGCTGAAACCAGCCGGCGATTATTAATTGAGGGATTTGAGATGTGTCCTTATCAAGTGACTTTAACTGGTTCAAAAAACCTAATGCCTTATCGATATCTTTTTCCTCGAAAGCCATTTCCGCTTTTCCAATCAAAGTCTGGGGCGAATTCGGCGCGACTGATTCCAGCTGCTGTAGGAATTGCTTCGCAGAGTCCACCCTTCCTCGCGCCTTGGCTGTTTGGAATTTGATTTCGTAGTATCGCTCCTTGAAATGATCCATTTGGATCTGAGTGAAGGATCCTCCGTTGGTCTTTTGCAACGCTAACTCAGCATTGGCTTCGGCGTCGGTGAAGCGCTGTTGGGTCAACGCCAGTCGGCCGAACGAAAAGTACACATCTGGATAGTCTCCGCTGTTGATCGCTGCTTGCTCGAGCAAGCGGTTACCTGATTTGTTATCGCTAATTGCGAATGCCATCGCGGCCAACATCAGATCCGATGGTGGGAAATTCGCATCGGCAGAGGCTAAATCCTTAAGCATTTGTTGAGCCTCAAGCGGCTTTCGATCGCCAAACAAATCAACGGCTGCCCTCAAGGACTTCCCTGTTTGGGATCCTGCGGCAACTTCACCGGGCACCAATTTTGAGAGTTCTTGGTAAAGAGATTTCTTGGCCTCTTCACCAGTGCTGGCGGCACCAGTGCTGGCGGCACCATCTGCCGTTGAGGGCGATGCTACAGCGGTCCCAGCGGTTTGGCTCCATACCGATGTGTTGATTGTCAGTAGAATCAGAAAAACGAATGCAAGAATTGTGCGGTGCACGGATAGCTCCCTAAGTTTTAAAACAAAAACACAGTCGGTTGTTAGTACCATCGGTCAGGCTCAATTAAGCAAGCCGTTGACGTTGATTAAGCGTTGACATTGGTTAAGCGTTGACGTTGATCGCGCGAAGGATGTCAGAGGTAGCCTGTGATTTGTTGAGCACGTAGAAGTGAACAGCTTCGATGCCGCCGGCGATGAGATCGCCCGTTTGTTCAATCGCCAAATCGACCCCCGCTTTGTATTGTTCCTTTAGGTCATCGCTCTTGGATAGTGAGTCAACGAATTTTTTCGGCAACTTCGAGGCGCACATCGACGTGATCTTTTTGATCTGTTTCAGACTGGTGACCGGAAGTAAACCTGGAACGATCGGAACGTTGATGCCAATCTTTTGGCAGCGATCGCGAAAACGGTAAAAGTCATCATTGTCGTAGAACAACTGAGTCACGACAGCATCGGAGCCTGCGTCCACCTTTCGTTTGAGATTCTCCAAATCAACTTCTGGACTCACGGCGTCCTTGTGAGTCTCTGGGTATCCAGCAACCAAGACACCAAAATCTGAAAATTCGTCGTTAATCAATTCGACCAATTCGTTGGCATATTGCAGCCCACCTTCGGCTTGGGTGAATTCGGTTTCGCCTTTGGGGGGATCGCCCCGCAACGCGACGATAAAGTCAACGCCTTGTTCTTTCGCCTTGCTGAGATATCCCCGTAAATCATCTTTGCTGCTGCCGACCAGCGTCAGGTGCGACGCGACGGGAATGTTGAATTGTGATTTCACCTTCTCGATAATCTCTAGCGTCTTGTCGCGCGTTGATCCGCCGGCACCGTAGGTGCAAGTAATGAAGTCAGGCGCGTACTCCATCAGTGCGGCAACGTTTTTGTATAGATTCGCTTCGCCAGCTTCGGTTTTGGGAGGAAAAAGTTCAAAGGAAATTGCCAGTTTGTCGTTCTGGAAAAAATCTTGGAGAGACATGAATCGTCAGCCCTTGGGGAAAGTTAAATGGGTCGGCCAACAAATTGGCGTCTCCATTTTAGTCACAAGCGGAAAGTCAAACAGACCGATGTCGGCAATGACTTGGCACATTTTGTCACTATTGTTGCTTCGTAGTTAGTTAGGAAACGTGAAAATCGCAAAAAAATGGTTCAAAGCGAAACTCAAAACGCAATGGGCTCGGAACTTAAGCCCGGCGGGCGTTCGCTTTGGGTCAGCATGAACATGTCGTTAATCAGTTGGCTGTCAGCGGATTGGTGATCCACGTTGCGTCGAGCGAACATGCGTTTTTGCGTCGTGATCGCAATTTCTGGGGGCAACAGTCCCATTTGTCCGAGCGTCCGCGCGTAGTTCACAAAACTGGGCACGTTTGCAGTTGCCAATCCGTAAACCATGCTGGCGACGCCAATTGTTTTGCCGGTAAAAATGCTCGTGTTGATCGCAGTCTTTGCGTAATCACCAACGATACAGCCAACGAACTGCATGCCGGTGGCAACGGTTTGGTCACCATAGGTCATGTTGATCTTGCCATACGTGTTCTTCAAGTCACTGTTACAAGTTCCTGCACCTAAATTAATCCAGCTGCCTAAGTAGGAGTGTCCAAGGAAGCCATGGTGCTGTTTGTTGGTCCAAGGCTCAATCACACAGCCTTCGACCTCACCACCAATCTTGCATGTGTGTGCGATGGAGACGCCGTCTTTGATGGAGCTGTGTTCGCTGATTTTGCAGTTTTCGCCGATATGCACGGGGCCACGAAAGAAGCAATGTGGACCGACTTTGACATTTGAGTCAAAGATAATTGGACCCGACGAGGAATCGAAAACAGCCGTCGGATGAATAGTTGGTGGCGATTGTTTAGAAACGAACACACCGTCAGCGAAGCGTCCGTATTGATTTTGCAGCAAACGAAATTCAAGGTTCTGTTCGCAGTACTGCATGTGGAGCCGGACGACGTCGTGAGGATATTCAAATATATCTAAGGTCGTCCCGGCAGCGGTTAGGTTTGCCGCGTCGATGACAGCGGAGAGGTCTTTGGACCAGCCGTCCTTGGCCACCAGCTCCGTTGGAAGGATAGCAGCAATGATCTGGTTTTTGCCCTGGTTGTTCTTGCTTTGGTTATAGATGACAAAATCGTCGGAGACAGCCAGCTGCTCGATCGCTTGGTAGTTCGCCAACGTGGGAGCAACTCGCGCGTTGAGCACCAGCGTCTTGGGTTGTGAGGCGTCCAGCCGCGACGCGAAATCGAAATCACGTTCTTGGATAGCGCGAAGATGAGGACGAACGGCCGCGCTGACGTTCGCCTCGATTAAGTCGATAAGATCAATCAACCGAAAACCGCCACACCGAATCGCATAGGCGGGTTTTGAAGTGGTGATCGGAGCCAGTTTTTCAACGGCGGCGTCTTCGAAAATTGCAATGTTCATTGGCGATAAATGTTGGTTGTAGCGGGGGCGGGTTTTCGAATACCTTCGGTGTTCAGATCTGTTATGAAGCTCTACCACTAATTGAATTGTGTAGGCTCACGTTGCTGATTGTACAAAAAAAGAGAGCCGGACTTTTTGCAAAGACCCGACCCTACTTCTTTTGGAGATATCCGCTTGATTTAGCGCTGAGTTCCGCCACCGGCGGCAGCCACATTGTTGGACATTTTTTCGATGACCATTGTCGTTAGGTCAAGACCTTGCTGATAAACGACAGCTCGGTTGACACCCTTGATGACTTCGCCACGATTGTTGGCGTCGACCTCTTCGCTGTCAAATCGCAGTACCAGCGATATGCCGTACTCGGTAGAGAGCGAAGACAAAATCGACTGCATCTGCTGATAAGTTTCGTAGTAAACGCGCGCTTCCTTAGAAAGCAGATCCACTTCGGCTTGGTGTGCCTCGGTGCGGAGCTTAGCTTGCTTCTGCACAAGTTCGGCTTCCATCTGATTACGCTCAGCTGAACCGACTTCGTACTGTTGGAGGCCGCCGGCCTCCTGTTTGATGGCTTCTTGCTTCTGCTGGATAGAAGCTTTGAGCTGGTCAGCGGTCGATTTGATCGACTGCATCTTGGACTCAAAATCGCGGTTATCCTTGAAGACTTTCGCGACATCAAGAACCGCCACGATTCCTGATTGCTTGGCTTCTTGGGCTGACGCGGTGCTGACTGATAAAGCGACAACTGTTACCAACGTCGACAATACGATTTTACTGAAAGTAGATTTCACAACTCGTCCTCCATGACTGACGAACTAATATTCGGTTTGTACGGCTGAATCCAATCCCTGACTCATGCCGATTTCAATTTTTCTTCTTGAGTGAAGTTCCTACGGTGGTGTTTTTTCCGCAGCCAATCAACCCTTTGCACGATCGGTGCCAAACAGGTTTTTCAACTGAACCTTTTGGTTTTCGTTCGTAAGGCAGGCCTGTTGCCAACTCATGAACAATTGCCAGCATAATTTAGAACCAATGCGCGGCTCTCACGTAGGAACAATTTTCAAATGCGTTGTAAGGTTTACCGCCGATGGTCGCAATGCAGATGTCTAAAATTGTTTGGTGCTAGCGATCGTTTGTTCAAACGGCCGGCTCCGAATGATTTGTTCTCAGAGAAGTATCGTCAGCAGCGGTGTCGCTCAGGCGTTCATCCCAACAGCGTCAGCACGTTATAGACGATGTGCGTTCCGGCAACGATGCCGAATCCACGATAGAGAAACACGGCCGAAAAAAGACATGATGCGATAAAGCGGAAGGAGAAACTGGTCGGATCAAACGGCTGGCCTAGAGGGTTGATTAAGTCAACGTGAGCCAGCGCAAACAACAGTCCTATACCAATCACAGCAATTGCCATGGCCGTGAACTGGTCCTTGAAAGTAGTTTTTAAAAACGCGATTGCTGGCAGCATTAAGATCACGCGAAAGATGAGTTCCTCGTGAATGCCAGTCCCTACATAAGTCACGACGTTGGCCCACCAATGTGCGGATCCGATTTGCCAGTAATAGGGGTCAACCAATCTCCCCGCCGTCGGGCTTGCCACGGCCGCGATCTGAAAAATGTGGGCGCAGAAGAACAGCATTAAACCAAACCCAATCGCCTCCAACGCCATTTTCCCGATTGTGATCGGTTCAACCTGCCAATGGTCGCCATTTTTATGATGGTAAAACAGCATCACAGCAGTCGTCAGTAGCGGCAGGATCACCAGTTGCCCCGCGCCGAAGATGCACAAAACATTGTGGATCCACAGATCAATACCACTGGATAGCAGTTCGACACCAACGAAGATTTTGGCAATCTCGTAGCACAAAATCAGCGGCAATAAAAAATACAGCGAAACGATTGGGCGTCTCGTAGAGGAAAAATACCTTGGAGTCGTTAGACTGTGCGATGGGGATGCGGCAGGAGGCTTGAGAAAGCGATCTGTTGCTGGAGACGAGGCAGCAGCAGTCGCCGGTTGAACCCTTGTTGGCATGGGATTCGAATTTGGAAAAAGCGGTTGCCGTTTCGCAGGAATGACCCAGCCCAGTTTTTTACGACCGGCGGCGCTGGTTCGCTTGCTTGTTTTTTTTCCGCCCTTGCTCATTCACCAATCGTAGACGCTTGGTAAAAGTTCACCAATGTTGATTTTGATGCATTAAAAGCAAGCAACTGCAGTGGGATAGGCTTCCAAGCTGTCATGCAAAAAAATGACAGGCTGGAAGCCTATCCCACTTATTTTACACCCCATCTGACTAATGAACTCGGCGTCTACGAATCGCAAAAATTCCGCTCAACAGCCCCACGAATACAAACGAGCCCGGTTCAGGAATCGCGTTCGTGGAAGACGAGATCGAATCTGCAATGGTCTGCGCAATCAACTGGCGGGCCGATTCACCGCCGTCGATGCGAAAACTCTGTTCCAATTCGATGTGTACGAATTGCCCGCCGATCGACGTTGTGTGAAGCTGCTGGATATTGGTCGTTGCGGCCAATGAGCTGAACGTGTTGCCTGCGATGTCGCCGTTGGTGGCGACGTTCAATGGGTCGTCCACGTCGAGAGTGTTGAAGGAGAAACTATCCCAGTCCCCCTCCAAGTCATCGATCCGTTGGTCCAGCCCTAATAAGATCTCGGTGACGTCGCCGGTGCCAGCGCTGACAATGGCGTCGGAATAATTTGGCAGTTCGGGGTGTATGTCGATGTCGAATCCGTGGATTTGCCAGACAGAAACCTCGGCGGCATTTTCGGCGAACGACTGATGCACTTCCTGGAAGATCGATTCATCTAGGTGTGCTACGTCAGCGGTATCCTGTCCGTTGGCGTTGCGATGAGCACCGGCGATCAGAAAACCGCGTGAGTCACTGTCAGCGAAAGCCTGAGCCGAAATCTCGAGCGTGTTGATGTCTGCCAGAGGATGAGCCACTTCGATTAATGCATTCCCAGCGGCACCTTGTCGAAGCAGGAAACTGCCCCAGCCCTTGGGTTGGGCGATGGTGTTTGATTCTTGCAATCCGAAATATGTGTCATCGCCAGCGGTCAGTGATAAAACGTCATAGCCAATCGCTTCGGCGTCGGACGTCAGCCCTTGGAGATCGGCTATTGAACTGGCATTCCACAATTCGTTGGCCAAGCTGCGGAAATCGGCGCGCTGCTGTTGGCTAGGAACGAGATAACCTTGGCTGTCTCTTTGTGCGATTCTTGTTTTCAGTTCAGCGGCGTGAGATTGGATTGTCTGATCGCTGATGAACAGAAGCTCCCCGTTTGCCGCTGCCGCACAGAATAAAACGATGGCTGCGAATGCTAAACGAGTGATCGCTAAACGAGTGATCGCGAAACGAGTGATTGCGAAACGAGCGATTGCAAAACAGCGCGGCGTTAAAACGCTCAACGGAGCGATCAATTTTTTAGCTACGTTCATCGAGGCCGTCCAGAAGAGAGTGTTAGCGGGGAACCGACGAAGGAGCTGATCCCGTCAATTTGCGGGTATACACTTACTCATCGTCCATGTTTTGATTCGGTCTAAATCATCAGTGCCTCTGACGACATTTTTAGGGATGTATTGATTCTGAGGGTTCAAAGTTTTCGGTGAAAAATGACGCAAGTTTTTAGGCTGGTAAAACCTCTTTGCAAGCGTGTCGTTTTTACATTTCCAACGCAGTGACAGCACGGTTGCTATTTCGATGCGCTCGCTTTTTGCCGGTATAAGCCGAAGTCGATCGCAATTGAGCGAACCATTTGCACGTTGCCTGCCGTACCCTTGGCTGTGCTTTTACTGATCGTGGTTAGGGAGCGGTTCTTGCGAGCCGTCGAAAAATGAAGAAACGGAATTTGAAAAGACGTCTGGGTATGGAGCAGTTAGAAGGTCGTCGATTGCTTGCGGCGGATCTGTCGGTGTTTGACATGATGCCCGACGAAGTTGCTCAGCCGGAGACGGTGATGTGTCAGGTCGCTGAAGTTGAGGCGGGCTCCGAGGTTCTAGAGTTCGAAACCGCAGAGTTGCCCGTCGATCCAGTCGCAGTCGATACGGTTGATCCAATCGAAAGTGCTACCACCGACCTCCAGCCGGAAGTAGAGGTCGAACCAGAATCGGGCGTCGAGCAGGAAACAGGTGCTGAAACAAATTCTGAAGTCTTGGCTCACGATTTGGGTGACCCCGTCGATGGAACGGATGGATTTTTTGGTTCGATAGATGCCGAAAGTTTGAATCAATCGTTTGAGATTACTCCATCGGCCGGTGGGATGGTCGAGATCGTCGTCGCATCATCGTTGGGTGATGCACACGCTGCTTTGGAAGTAACCGATGCCACTGGCAATGCTATTGATTTTGACATGACCCAAGAGGTCACTGGTTTTCAACAGCTGACCTTTGAAGCCGAAGCAGGCGAAACGTATCAGTTGAACGTTTCCGTTGAAGAGGGTGTCGAAGGTCACTTCCAAGTCACCGCCAGCTACGACGCCGACCTTCACGCGGACATTGTCGGCGAAGATTCGACAGAGTTGGGGCTGGTTGACGGTGAAGCGGCGCTCACTGGCGATCTGGAGACCGCCGGCGACGTCGATACCTTCCGGTTTACTGCTGAATCGGCTGGCAAAGTTACGCTGGGTTTAGCGGAACTTAATCCAGAGAACAGCACCGAACTTCAGGTTCAAGTGTTGGACAGCGCCGGCGAAGCGATCACACGCGGTATCACCAACGAAACCGTTGGAATCTCGTTCGATGTTGAAAGCGGCAGTCATTACTTCCTGGCAATCAGCGCCGGTGAAGGCCAAACAGGTTCCTATCAAATCGATATGAGCTTAGAAGCCGATGTTGTCGAGCCAGAGGTGGAACCAGACCTAGAGCCTGAAGTGGAACCGGAAGTGGAGCCTGAAGTGGAGCCTGAAGTGGAACCGGAAGTGGAACCGGAAGTGGAAGCTGAGGTTGATGTTGAACCAGAAATGGAGCTTGAGCCAGAAGTCGAGCCAGAGATTGCACCAGAAGCTGAAGTCCAGCCTGAGGTCGAACCAGAGGAGTGCGTTGAACCAGAAATGGAACTCGAACCCGAGGTGGAAACGGAACCTGAACCAGAAGTTGAACCCGAGGTAGAGTCATTTCCCGAAGTTGAGCCAGAAATGGAGCTTGAACCTGAAGTCCAGCCAGAGGTCGAAGCTGAGGCGGAGCCTGAGGTAGAGGTAGAGCCTGATGCGGAACCAGAAATGGAGCTTGAGCCTGACGTCGAAGCCGAGGTTGAGCCTGAAGTGGAACCAGAAGTTTGTGTTGAACCCGAAATGGAACTTGAACCCGAAATGGAACCAGATCCTGCGCCCGAAGTTGAACCTGAGGTAGAGTCAGAGCCTCAAGTCGAGCCAGAGGTTGAATCTGAGGTTGAATCTGAGGTTGAATCTGAGGTTGAATCTGAGGTTGAATCTGAGGTTGAATCTGAGGTTGAACTGTCTTTGACGTTCACCGAAGCCAATTTCGATTTGGCTGATGACACGACAGGCGAATTGGAGACCGTTAATGATCTTCCTGAAGTCGATGTCGTGGGTGAGTCGCCTGAACTGACGGATGTCGTCAACGTGGTTGATGATTTGGCCGGTGATGAGATGGATGTTTGTCTTGCCGAAAGTGAAGGTGAGAACCAAATCGTCGATTCGATTTTTGCGAACTTCCAGCCCGATTCGTTCTACTCATTCGTGGGTCGATTTGGACTTCGTCACGGCTAATTAGCTGACGACCAAATGTCGGGGACAAGGACGTCCCTTCTTTCTTTTCTGCTTCAAAATCTTTGGGTTTTCTTCTTTACGCAGCAAATAGTTCGTCATTTCTGATGCTTGAATGATGCGTCTGTCCTTTTCTTGGCCACAATTCGTGTATGGATTAAGGACACTAAATTCCAATCTCAAGCGATTAGAGACGTTATGAAAACCTTGTTCACTTCGACAATTTTACTTTTGTTTGTGACTGCAGCGACCTGTTTCGCACAAGGCCAAGGCCCAAGTGGCGCTTTATCTGTCCCGGACAACCCACAGGCCGTCGGTGATGCAGGCGTGGCTTGGTACACGACTTGGGACACGGGGGTGGAAGAAGCAAAGCGTTCCAATCGACCGATATTCTTCATGTCTGCGGCCACGACTTGCTCGGGTGTTTCGGGAGTTTTCTGACCGGGTTACACAAAAACGCAGAACAGTTTGTTCGCAAGTGAAGAATTTATTGTGGCCTCTCGCAAGTTCGTCTGCATTCGCATTGAAACATTCGAGAACAAAGAATCAGAAGCGATCGTTCGTGAACTACTCAACGGACGTTTCGCCAATACAGCGTTTACCATCTTTGATCCCGACGGCAAACGTCGTCTAACCCGATCGGGCCGCAGTCCATCGGCTGTGATTCGCTCAAGAGGCGGACGAAAAGATGATCCCAACGAAGAAGTTGACGACAAAGCGGTCATTCGAGAAATGAATAAGATCGCCAAACGCTTCGAACCTGTGGAGGAAGATTCACCGGCCGTTCTTCAAGACTTTCATTCTTTTCGGCAAGCACTCAACGTTGCCTCGGCTGATCAGCGTCTGCTTGTTTTTGTGAACTTGAAAGAAGAAGACAGAGCTCGGGCCCAAGACAACTTCAGCCGAGTGTTTTCGGACACTGACATTGTAGGGAAATTCCATCTGAATTTTGCGGATCCGAAAGTTGATGGGGATTGGGCGGAGTCAATCAAAGGAGATACATCGTCACCTGGCATATTCATCATCCGCTCGGGTACTTTTGGTCAGGACGGTGTTGTCATGCAAAAGCTGCCAAAGACGCTAAGCGTCGAAGAACTAAAATCAGCGATGGTGTTGGCGAACGACGAGTACTCAATTATGGAAACTCGCAAGACGTACAGTCAGCACGTGATGGCCGGTAAGCGCGCTGGGATTCATTTCGAAAACGAAATTAGTAGCGACGGTACTTCCGATGGACGAAAACGGGGAGAGTCACGTCGAGGCGGCAATTCGCGGTAAGCCGCGGTAGATCCTCTGTGCATGGCAGCTTGAAAAGCTGCCCCACGTGGAGCAGGTTTTCAACCTGCTGTGAGCGCTCCTTTTTTCAAGCATCTCAAACCCATTTGACTGGGGCTCTACCAAGATTCTCCAGTGCAGCATTGGCAGTGCTGAAAGGTCGGCTGCCGAAGAAGCCGCGATAGGCGGACAGCGGGGAAGGGTGGGGTGCAATGATTTTTCGATGTCGGCTGTCGATGGCAGCCGATTTTTTTTGCGACGGTTTACCCCAGAGAATGAAGACGATCGGCTGGGGATGTTCGTTCAGCGACTGGATAACGGCGTCGGTGAAATCTTCCCAACCCTGTTGCTTATGCGAATGCGCGGCACCGGACCGGACGGTCAAAACGGTGTTGAGCAGTAGCACGCCTTGTTTCGCCCAATGGGTTAGATCGCCGTCGGTCGGAGGTGGGCAGTCGAGATCCGAGGCCAGTTCTTTGAAAATGTTTCGCAAGGAGGGCGGCAGTTTTGTGCCAGCGTCAACGGAGAAGCTGAGCCCGTGTGCTTGTCCCGGGCCGTGATATGGATCTTGGCCAAGGATGACGACTTTGGTGTCGGCGTAGGACGTTAATTGAAAACTGCGGAAGATGTTTTCCGGGGCCGGGTATATCGTCTCGGTTTTGAATTCGCTCGCCAGAAAGTTCGCCAGCGTTGTGAATGAGGGTGATCCAAGGTGTGATAGGAGTTGCTCGGTCCAGTCACTCTCTGCCGGCCACAGGTCGTTGATGTTGGTCATGCCGTTGGACGGAAGTCGATCAGTTTGACCTCCGCGCTTCTGCGACCACGAAAATCATTGATCATTGGCTCAAACGCAAAATCGAACGACGCATCAGGATCCTTCAGCGATTCGGCCCACTCGCCTTTGCCAAACGCAACGGCGCGGATGTAAGCATCGTTCTGACGCAGTCGCAGCGACAGATGCCGTCCGTCGGTGCCCATCGTCTTAGGCTCTTCGGCTAATTTTACATCCGTCGCGCAGAGGACCGGACGTGGATTGGATTCTCCAAAGGGTGCCAGTTTTTCAATGTCATTAATCATTGAAACGGTGATCTGCCCGATCAAAGCTTCAGCGTCGATGTCGAGATCCGGTACCAGTTCGCCGACGCTGACTTGGTCGATGACGTTTTGAAAGAAATCTTCGCGGAACGCGTCGATGTTCTCCGGTTTGATGCTCAGTCCCGCAGCAGCGCTGTGGCCGCCGAACTTTATTACGTGTTCGCTGGCTCCAGAAATGGCATCGTACAGGTTCACGCCGCAAGCGGATCGCGCCGAACCGACGGCGGGACGATTGCCTAAAGTGTCGATCGAAAACAACACGGTCGGTCGATGATACAGTTGTGCCACACGACCCGCTGCGATACCGATGACGCCTAGGTGCCAGTCTTTTTCGGCAACCACCAACGCCGGGTCATTCTCGGGATCAAAGTTTTCTTGGATCAGTTTTTTTGCCGATTTAAGAATCTTGCGATCCAAGGTGTCACGGTTTTTATTCAGTTCATCCAAGTAAGCGGCCAGCTTCTCGCCTCGTTCTTCATCGTCACAGATCAACAGTTCAACACCCAATTGGGCTTGGCCCAATCGCCCGGCGGCGTTGAGTCGGGGCCCGAGCATGAAGCCCACATCGCCTGAGTTAAGTGCGGGTTTGTCAGCGATTTTTGCGTGGACCATGAGGTGCTTGAGGCCGGGATTGGCAAAAGGTCTCAAGCATTTAACACCGTGATGCACGATGATACGATTTTCATCCAACAGGGGAACTACATCGCAAACGGTGCCGATCGCGGCAAGCGACGTCGCGCGGAATAGGAAGTTGCGTAGTGATTCGGGAAGCTTGGGGCTGCCGCACTTACGTTGGCACAATGCCCAAGCGAGTTTGAAAGCGACGCCCGCTCCGCAGAGACCAGGAAAAGAGTATGGATCATTGGGCAGCCCCGGATGCACGATTGCAGCGGCTGATGGCAGTATGTTTCCGACGTGGTGGTGGTCGGTGATAATGACCGGCAGTCCGATTTTGTTAGCGTGTTCGATTTCCGCGACGCTGGCGATGCCGCAATCAACGGTGATAATCAATTCAGCGCCGCGCTGCTGGAGCTTTGAGAGGTTCTCCGAACTCAATCCGTAACCGTCGTCCAAACGGTTGGGCACAAAATATCCAACATCGGCGTTCATCAATTGGAGGCACAGATAAACAATCGCCGTAGAAGTCATGCCGTCGGCATCGTAGTCGCCGTAGACAAAGATCTTTTGCTTGGCTTCGATGGCGGCGAAGATGATTTCAACCGCCGCGCTGACGCCAGGTAATTCCTGCGGAGGACGCAGGCCGGTCATCTTGGTCTCCAAGAAAAGATTGACGTCCGCAGGTCGCGTGATGCCGCGGAGGGACAGAAGTTGGGCGACAACGGGCGAGACATTTGAGTGCCGTTCGATCTCTTGGATCAGTCGGGCATCATGGGCGCGCAGGTTCCAACGCAAAGACATAGCGGCAATCCGTTTCACGCATGGAAGAAGTGTCGAGAACTAAGCACTGAGTAAGGAGTACTGAGTGATCAGCACACAGAGACGCTGATTACTTCTTCTTCTCGGTGTGCATGGTGTGCTTGCGAAGCCGCGGAGAGTACTTTTTGACCTTTAGCTTTTCTCCACCAGTTTTGCGTCGCAATGTATAGTTGTAGTCGCCTGTTTCGTCACAAACGAGGTGAACGATTTCCAATTTCTTTTTACTTTTGGCCATGTCGTACTTTTACTCTAGCGTGCTGCTTAGTGAGGGCTGTGATTCAGATTTAGTATCGAGCCAGAAGTCAGTGATAGGCAGAAAGGTCCACCCAGTTGCTGTAGTCTGTGATCGACATCAGGCATTTGAGTATAGCAAAACCGGAATTGTCTGATAACCCGTAAATTTCTAGCGTTTGGGCAGAGGTTTGCCGATGTACGGGGCGAAAATCTATGGCCCGGCGTCCTTATTGCTGCGGATCGGATTCAGTCGGTTCAGGGATAAAATCCTCAACTGTGCCCGATCCCTCAGGTCCAGACGTTCCTTCTTCGATGTACTTGGAGATGGGTGAGGGCCGTCCGTAGTAGAAGCCTTGTCCCAATTGGAAGCCCATTTCGCAAAGGATGTCGTGGCATTCTTTGGTTTCTACGCCTTCGGCCAACGTTTGGATTCCCAAGTTGTTAACCATGTTGGCAAAAAGAGCGACTAATTCCTGTCGCTTTGCAGGGGCCTTTTCGATGTTCCTGGTTAATTTCATATCGAATTTGAGGAAATCAGGGCGCACCTCGCCAAGTTCCACCAATCGCGCCCGACCTACGCCAAAGTCGTCGAAGGCCAGTTGGACGTCTAGGTCTTTAAGAACCGCACAAAGTTTCTGCATCATATTCATGTTGGTGGAAGCACCTTCATGAATTTCCAACGTAATCTTTTGGTCCGGAGCGATATCACGCATGATCGCCAGTGAATCGTAAAGTTCTGGATGGTCGAGTTCCTTGGGATGTGTATTGACGAACAGGTTCATGTCGTTGTTGAACTGTTTGCCAATTTCGACACCGCGTTCTCGGAAAGCCTCGCTTAGTTGAGCTTCCAAGTTCAACTGTGATGCAGCGTGGAACATTTCGTAGGGTGATTGCAAGCCGAACAGACGACTGCGTCCGAGAACTTCGTAGCCAATACGTTCTTGGTTGTCTAAACGAACGATCGGTTGAAAGTGCGGGTGCAATCCGCCGTCACTGATCAAGCGTTCGAATTGAATCATCGCCAAGGCTTGGTCGCAGACATCTTCTTGAATGGTGTGATGGTCGGTGGCGACATTGGCTGATCCGACACGGAACACGATCGTAGCGAACTGAACAATATCGTCTACTTCCAAGGCCGTTTCGCCCTTGAGAGCTTCACCGTTGACGAAGGTGCCGTTGGTGCTTTCTAAATCACGCAGGGCAAGATCACCATTCGACTTGACGATGATCTCGGCGTGGTTCTTAGAAATACAGCCTACGTTGAGACATAGTGAAGATTCCGTCCGCCGACCTACCGAAAAAGGAAACGTGTGAAGAGGGAACTGACGCAATGGGTCATTTTCACTGATCTGGCCGGACAAAAACCATTGGCCTTTGCTGTCTGAGCTAGCGATGTCAAGTTGAAGTTCCGATGAGTTGTTCATGATTTCATTAAAACTTTTAAGAGGGGCAACAACTTGATATAGCGGCAACAACTTGATATAGCGATGAGACGCCAAGAAATTTACCTGAACCCAAAGGCATCGGAGGTTAGGTGGAAGGCATCGCGTAAACTTCCTTAATATCTACCACCCCGCTAATTTAATGTCGGTCAAATGGGATAAGAAACTGAAGATTGGCTTCGGACCTTTCATCGGACTTCATGATTGTTCCGATCACATACGAGCTTGATGCCTGTGAAAAGATAGCTGGCTGCTATCTATCTCGTTAAATCAAATCATAGCCATAAGGCAACCTAATAATGAATGGTCTTAATCGAGGCTTGGAATTGGGCCGCTATGGCTAATGGATCTAATCGTTAGACTCACCTGATCGTGCGTAACGCGTCAATCAGATGAAAAATATACCTCGATTGTGGAAGTCATAGCAAACAGTTACCGATGGTATTGCCGAAGCAGATACGTGTGCGAATCGTTCGCGTCAGCTTCCCTCAACGTCACCTTAGAGCCTTTGCAATGTCCGACACGCTAGCCTCAGCCTCGTATAGCAGTGATCTGCTAGCGACGATTATGGCGGACGAGTCGTTTCGGCCGTCCGAGGCGTTATCGATTGAGGACACCGGTCTGCCGGTGTCGCTGATTGAATCGCTGATCATCAAACGACTTGCTGTTGTCGGTGTTTCCAGTGGGCGCCAATTGGCGAACGATGTATGTCTTTCGTTTCAGGCGTTGGAGGCATTGTTTCAACATTTGCGATCGAGACAGATGATCGTGCACAAAGGGTCTGCTCCTTTGAACGACTACTCCTACGCGCTGACTGACGTCGGCCGCGATCGCGCTCTAATCTACAACCAAACTTGCTCCTACGTTGGACCAGCACCGGTGCCGTTGATGGACTATGTGCTGAGCGCCGAAGCTCAAACGATCCGGGCTGAATCACCTAAGCGGCGTGAGTTGCAGGAAGCGTTCCAAGACATCAGTATCGATGAAGTGCTGTTTGAAAGTCTGGGGCCAGCGATTAATTCGGGTGCAGGGCTGTTTTTGTACGGCCAGCCTGGCAACGGTAAATCAACGTTGGCACAGCGCATCACGCAGTGCTTCGGTCACGAGATCTGGGTGCCACACGCGATCTTTGAAGACGGGCAAATTATAAAGCTGTTTGATGCGGCTTATCACCAACGTGCTCAGCAGGATGAAGATACCTTGCTCAGCGTCGCCAGTCACGATCGCAGGTGGGTCCGCATCCGGCGGCCAACCGTCGTCGTTGGCGGAGAGTTGACGATGGATTCTTTGGAGATTCGCCACGACCCTCACAGTAACGTTAGCGAAGCGCCGCTGCAGATGAAAAGCAACTGCGGATGCTTGTTGGTGGATGATTTCGGGCGCCAACGGATCGAACCTCAGGAGTTGTTAAACCGTTGGATCGTTCCGTTGGAGAGTCGAATCGATTTTCTTCAATTGTCCTCGGGCAAGAAGATTCAGGTTCCCTTTGAGCAGTTGATCATTTTCTCGACCAACCTTGAACCCTCACAGTTAGTTGACGAGGCGTTTCTGAGAAGGATTCCCTACAAAATCGAAATCACCGATCCATCGCCAGAAGAGTTTCATCATCTTTTTCAAATTTACTGCCAGCGGTTTAAGTGCGAGTATCGCGCAGAAGCTGTAAACCACCTTTTGCAAAACCACTACTTGTCAGCTAGTCGTCGTCTGCGTCGATGCCATCCAAGAGATCTTTTAAATCAGATTCAGAGTTTCTGCACTTACAACGAATTGCCGATGGAAATTCGCCCCGAGTACTTTGATCGCGTCGTGAAAAGTTACTTCACGATGGTGCTCGAAGAACCAACCCCTGCCCCTGAGAAGATGGCGAAATCTGCCAGCTAAAAAACACCAACGGAGAGTCTCATCTCCAACCTTTTATTCTTCATCCCTTTTAAAAACGTTTTCAACCTGTGTCAAACCAACCTCTAACTGCTGAAACCGATGTCCTTGGCTACAAGCTCCTGGAGCGAATTGGTTCTGGTGGTTTTGGTGAGGTATGGTCTGCAGAAGCACCGGGAGGCATCTTAAAAGCGCTGAAAATCGTTTACGGTTTTCATGATGAGAAACGTGCTCAGGCGGAGCTAAAAGCGCTCGATCGCGTCAAAGCGCTACGCCACCCGTTTTTGTTGAACCTTGAACGGATCGAAGTCTACGAAGGCCAGTTGGTCGTTGTAACCGAGTTAGCCGACAAAAGTATGGCAGACCTTTTCAACGAGCACGTACTCAAAGGCGAAGTTGGGATCCCACGCGATCTGATTCTGCGTTACACACGTGACGCGGGAGATGCTCTGGATTACATGAGCGACTCGCACCAGTTGCAGCATCTGGATATTAAACCAGAGAACCTATTGATGGTCAGTGGCCATGTAAAAGTCGCTGACTTTGGTCTGATCAAGGATCTGCAGAATGCGTCCCAGTCATTGATGCAGGGGATGACGCCGGCTTATGCGGCTCCGGAGCTTTTTGATGGCCGACCTGGCAAATTCAGTGATCAATACTCACTGGCTATTGTCTATCAGGAAATGTTATCTGGCGTTCGTCCGTTTCCCGGCAATACGCCGGCTCAGTTGGCCGCCCAGCACATGCATGGCAAGCCTGACCTGCGTTCGTTGCCCAAGGGTGACATCAGTATCATCGCCAAAGCGCTGGCCAAAGATCCCTCGTTGCGTTTCGGCAGTTGCCGCGAGATGGCCGAAGAACTGCTCGCCCGCAAACGCGTGCACAAAAAAGTCGTTAGCCGAACACGCACCACACGTGGCGATGCTGATACCGAATCGGGAACCGTTGTTTTCGGCAACACCAATGACTTCACGGCGATTTTGCAAAGCAATGGTCAACCAATTCATGCGATTGATATTGAAACGCTTGATCCGCCGGAGTGTGATGAAACCAAAGCGAAGTTCCGACCAACCATTATCATCGGCGTAGGTTCGACCGCGAATCAGGTTGCTCAAAAGATTAAGCAACAGATGACCAATCGCCACTCTACGATGGATTCGCTACCTGCGTTGAAAATCTTTTGCATCGATAGTGATCGCAATGCACTTTCGGAATTGAGTCTCAATAACGAATCAGCTGCTTTGAATGCGGATGAGACCCTTGCGATTCCTCTTCGCAAGCCAGAAGCCTATCGTGATCATTCAACGAAATTTAAATGGCTTAGCCGACGTTGGATTTACAACGTACCGCGATCCCTGCAAACCGAAGGCCTCCGGCCGTTAGGCCGGTTGGCATTTGCCGATCACTTTGAGGCCGTTTGGAATGGGCTTTCCGAAGCCATCGACAAGATTGTCTTGCCTGAAAACGTAGCGTCCACCTGCGATACGCTGGGGCTGGATCCTGGTGAAATCGAAAATCCGAGAGTCATCATTCTGTCAACGATCAGTGGTGGTCTGGGAAGCGGCATGACGTTGGATCTTGCCTATGCCGTTCGGGTTCTCCTCAGTGAAAAGGGGCTCAAGTCAGATTCGTTGACCGGAATTCTGATGCACGCTGCGTATCGTCGACAGCGCGATCCTGGTTTAGCCGCTGCCAATGCGTTTGCGTTCATGACTGAGATGCGTCACTTTAATGACTCTGGATATCCGGGTGATGTGTCGCTGGGGATCCCAGAGTTCGAACAGGAATCTCCGTTCGAGTTTACCTACTTCAAAGATCTTGGACGCGACCTAAAACAATCTGATTTCGACATGAAGCTGGACGGTGTTGCCGAATATATCAGCCTATCAACCGTCAGTCGCTGTAACGTCTTCTTGGATGCATGTCGGGCGAAAGAAAAAGAGCTTGAATATTTTTCGTTGCGATCGTTTGGGCTAAGTGTTTCAGGCCCTGGAAATCAGGAGCTCGGTGCATTGGCCGTGAACCGATTGTCACGCGGTTTGTTAAGCCAATGGATCTTCGGGAAAGAGGAGAACGAAGAAAAGACCAATGAAATTGTCACCAAATTGTTGAGCGACTACAATCTGTCGTACGAGTCGATCTTCGCTAGTATTCACGCCGAGATGGATAAATTCATCGATGAAGAAACCATCAAAACTGCCTGTGAGGCGATGAAGAGTATTGCCCGCGCCAGCGGTAAAAACGTTGGATTGGAAATTTCTCATAAGATGGATGAAGTTTTTGGCAGTACGTTTTCTCGAAGGGATCAAGGCGACGTCAATGATCCTATCTCGTGTTTAGAACTGGAGAATTTCATCGGCCACGAAGCGATCAAAGGCGGTGACGAACTTTCGGTGGAACTGATCAATCTTTCAGACAACGAGTCGCTCGACTTGAGCTTGATTAACAAATGCGTAAAGCATTCGCAGGACCTGCTTGGGCAATGGTCGCTCAACCTCGGCACGCTGATCAAACAAGAAGAAGACTTCATGCAGCAAACATTGGCGGCAGTTAGCCAGGTTAGTGGGAGAAACAAACCGTCGTCTAACGATTCGCTGCTGACGGACTATTTTGACAGACGCAAGAACGAGTTTCTGCTGCGATTTACGAAAGAGTTCACGCGAGTCATTCAGCGCAGCCTAAATTCTGCAATCATTATTTCGAACAAGTTCAAAACGCATTTGCAGCTGGTTGCCAGTCAGTTTCCAAAAGAAACGACCTTGCCTGAGATTGAATCTGAAGACGGATTCAACATGGACTACCTGATGAATCAGAGCGTTCATGCAAACCTTGAGCAGCAAATTGAACGAACCGAAATTCAAGTCTACGAGTCATTGATTCGCGACCGTGGTGGCTATCTTGAATCACTGAACGAATCTTCTGTCTGGCAACACAGGTTGCCGGCCGAGATTCGAGAATCCGCTCAGCGTGTGCTGGCTGATGCGTATCAAAAACTCTGCTTGGATGACATCATCGTCAATAGTAAGGTAAAACCGGAGCAGCTGATTCGTTGGCTCAATGATAAAATGGCTGCCGCGCGACCTGAGATAAATAATTGCGGTGGCGCGATGCGGTTGATGTTAGGATTGCCAACGTTCTCTCAGAGCAGCCACGTCGACGAACTGGTCGAAAGCCATTTCCATATGAAGCATAAGTCGATCAACGGCACTTATGGAAATTTTGTGCTGACGTTTGAGTGCGAAGATGTTTCGCTGGCTTCGGTTGCGTTCCGATTGCTCGAAGACCGCCCCGATGCGATCGATCTGGTCAAACGCATCCACACACGCAGCGACATAGAGTGGAGCTCCTTGTCAGATCTGCTGTAAGTTGAAAAAGACCGCTTCGCGAAGCATTGCAATACAAACCTGCAGCGCAAGCAAGTGAGTATGAAAGCGGCGGAATAAACTCACTTTGTAAGTCAAAACCTCACGAGTGCGCAACGAGTTCAAACAACGCGCCGGCAGGCGTAGACGCTTCAGCAGCTCAAAACACTGCGCCTTCCAGCTTGTGGTTAAACTGACCAGTTCCCTTCGCGTAGCGAACGTTCTTACTCCGTGATCTCCGTGCCTCCGTGTTGCAAATATGGCCAGCAGTCAAAGTGAGTGCGATTGCGGATGCGATTCACCACGGAGACACAGAGTTCACGGAAAACATGTGGCGACAAAAGCAACGCAATCAACGTCTCAGACCGTCTGTAAACCAGATGGGCCACCGTTCTGTGGATCACCATATAATCACTTAGACGCCCCTGAACCTTCAACATCTTTTTCGGGTTCTTTGACGCCTTCGAATTTTGCGGTCCATTTATTGTCTGGCTCTAGCGTGAAATAGCAGAACCAATCTTCGATGTTAGGGTCAAATTCAGGTAGATTAATCCACTGCTTGTGCTGAATTATTGGATCATCGGGGCCGAGCACGTTAGCATGTATGCTCCATGATAGAACCATTCGGTCGCCTTTGAGCGGACGGTAAATGGACCCGGAGTGGCTTTGCGCGGTTACGCCATAAAAATTCTCATCCGCTGGGATACTGGGGATCTGTAATTCAATCTCACTATCATTATGGACGAGATTTCCCGCGCGACGCACTACGTAAATATCACGTTCGGTGAGATTCCGAAATTGAAACTGTATCCACTGGTTGTCGCCTTCCAGCTGCGACTTCTTCCAGCTTTTCGGTCTGTCGCCCATTGGTTTCAATACCGCCCCTTCAAATCTCCCCACCCATTTTCTGTCTTCATGCAAGGTGAATAAGCAACTCCAACTTTCAGCTTCTGTATCAAAATTGGGGAATAGAGTGAAGCTATTAAAGATTTGTTTAGGATCTTTTGGCGGTTTTCGATTGTGTCGATCTTTTATTTTTCGCCATTCGAATTCTGCGCGAGTCTCGAGTAACGCGTCTGGTGTACAGTCATTTCGGGTGTGGCCAATTCCACCACGGCCAGCTTGTTTATTGGGCCAAACAGTACGTAGACCCATCCCGCGGTTCAGAACTTTAATTCTCGAAGCGAATACCATATCGTTGGTTACGTTACTAAAGTCGAAAGAGAAGGAACGGTATTCATGGGGAGTTGGTTTCTTTCCTTGTTGTTTGTCGGACGGCACCTGCGCCAATCCGCAGCCACTGAAAACAATGCTCAACAAGCATGCCGCGAGGCAAAGGCTTGGTAGAGATCCGTCTGTTTTCTGCTTCGAAATAGTTCTAGTCATATTTGGCTTACTCAAGTTCGCCATCACCATCCCAATCAAAATTCGGATCGTGGCTAGGATTTCCAGTGTAAGGAGATGGCCACAGTTCCGAAAATAAATAATCATTCACAACGTTGATCGGAACGAATTTCGATCTTGCCTGATCTCGAACCCATGTGTCAACTTCCTCTGAGCCAACAATATCACGGGTACTGGTGTAGCCTGGCAGCCAAGTAATTGGGTGGCCATTGGAACTAAAAAGACTACCTCCGTCGGTTGAATAAGTGGGAGCACCTTGAATCGCTGAATGGGTTGCTGCAAATGGCTTACGCGGCGTGGAACTGTTGAGGTACGGCAGTCGAGTCCAGTAATGTCTGGATACATCGTTCGAATCGCCGCCTTGAAAGTTTGTGGCATAAGCAACTACTGACCAATTAACGATTGGAGCGATATCAGCATAGGAATTGTAAGCGGATTGATCGACCGGATCATAGAGACCTAGAAAGCGGATCTCATCTTCGAAATCTGAAGTTAATGTAATGTCTGTTTTCTCGTATCCTTCATTGCTGATTTTCCATGCAACTTCATTCGCAATCATTCCGCCTCGCGACATCCCTAAAAGGTCGACCTTGGGTTCTGCCCCGTCACGGATCGCTTCCCAATATTGAGTAGACACCCAAGTGTAGACTTGGTCTCGAATCTCACTCACGTTGAATCCAAAAGTTCCTGGGCCTGGAAAGTATTTCGCGATGTCCTCATCACCGTCACCATGTTCTGCCTCCCAATTCTTCAAATGACTTAGCCACCTCCCATCTCCGTTTTCATCAACTGACTTTGTCTTTGCTTCATTGTTGGGAAAATACTCGTGAGATAACCATGGCCCTGAGCCGGTTCCACCAACAGCAGCCAATATGTCAACATCCCGTTTTCCAAAAGTGTTGATTTTGACAGAATCGAACAACACCATTGATACATCATCGCTAAAATTGGTGGAGTTCCAAATAAGAGAGATTGTTGTCGCCCCCATTTCAAAACCTTCGACCCAAACGGAATGAGATTGCTCCGCTTCCTCGAAGACCGTATCGGTCGTCACTTCTTCAAAAGCGTCCAAACCGACTTTGTCTTCAACGTGACTCCATAGCTTGAGGATCGTATCGTCAAAGTCCAGCGTGAAGAAACCGAAGTAGGCAGTGAGCGTGTCGGGAAACAAGCTGAGAATATTCAGTCTGGCCAATTCATCCTTATCGGCCCCCAAGTCAATTCTAATTCCTGGATTGTCTTCGGCTGCCTCACTTAACACCGCCTCATCATGCAGACCAATATCTAGGTCAGATTTGATCGCTCGCAAGCTGACAACATCTTCTGCTTTTTCTCCTACCGCAAATCCATTTTCTGGAATATCGGTTGGCCTATAGACTGCCTTGATTTGTAAGTTGCGGTACTCCTCAGCGCTGAGGATACTTTCGACATACAACGTATGGACCTGATCGGGGTCGAATTCAGTGACACCGCTGGAAACCGACTCTGATCGCTGCGGGTCTTTCCAAACCCGAACTTTCGATGCGTCGAAAACAATCGTGGTGATTCCGGCCAGACCGGCGGTGACTTTTTGCAGCGTCAATTTGGTCAGTTCCGTTTCGACGCCATCAGTTTCCGAACGAGGAAACAGGAAGCCCGTTTTTGCAATATCTCTTTCGTCTTCTTCGGCTACTAGAGAACCGTCTGGATGATGGTGGACGTCTAAATCGACTTTCGGAAGATAAAGTTTTGCGGTCTTGCCTTGGGCAAAGAAGAAGCTACTGGTGTCGTCGATGCGAATAATCTCGTTCGGGTCTTCAACAATCGCCAAACCTTCCATTTCATCGCCAGAGAGGATCTCGGCGGTGTAGTCGTAATCTGGTGTGTCTAGGTTACTGCCTCGATGATAAATCCGAATATCGAAAACGTTGCCACGTTCAAACGAATATTCATCGGTCTCTACGACACCAAATTCAGGTGCTTGGTGGTGGATGCGACCAATCGATAAATCGTATCGCTCAGAATGGCTTCCGCTATGGTCGCCAATCTTAAGGTTCAATTTGACAATATCTTCGTCAGCGGGCGGTTCTCCCTCATCGGAATCATCAGTAGGATCTCCGCCCTGTTCAATTTCATCAAAATCACTGGTTCCGTCACCATCTGTGTCGCTGTTGTCAGGATTGGTTTCATAGATTTGCTCATCAAGCTCCGACAATCCATCACCGTCAGAATCCCCGTGAGGATCATTCACGGTGTTCGGGTCGAGCGAATCTGAATTGTTTTCGAATCCGTCCCCTAACAGGTCACCGTCGGAGTCGAATTGATCTGGGTTAGTTCCAATGGTTACCTCCTCAGAAGGTAGCAATCCATCCCCATCGTTGTCGACTTCAGGAAGGACAACTGAGGTTCCTTCGTCAGTGATGACATCGGTGACGTCCAATTCCTCGCCGGGGATGACATTATAGATGTCGGTGCCGTGCTGCCCTTGGAGATCATCTGTCCCCTCGCGCCCTTCAATAAAGTCACCACCCAATCCGCCGAGAATCTGATTGTCCTGCGCGTTGCCAATTAGCCGGTCCTCAAAGTCCGTTCCGATCAAATTTTCAACTTCAGGGAAACGCCGCAGGTCGATGTCCACCGCAGATAGCAGGTCAGAGTAGTCGGCAGTGTCGATTCCTGCCGATGGGGCCTCCTCAATTCTTATCGCTTGAGCGTTTACGGCTGTTGGCGAAAACCGGTAGGTATCATTTCCTGCTCCAGCTTGAAGAACTTTGGTGAAACGGTTGTTTATCAGGACATCGCCGAAGGCACTGCCAATGACGTGTTCGATGGATGCATCGTTCAGCTGGGACAGGTCCGCGGTGAGTCCCTGGCTGCTTGACGAAAAGTCAACGGTGTCATATCCCTCACCCGCAATTTCCACAATAGAAGCAGAGCTTGAGAGCCCAAATGTCCGGTAAGTGTCGTTCCCCTCTTTGCCTTCAGCAATACGGAAGATGCCACTGATTGTGTCATCGTACTGAGTGCCGATCACGAACTTGAAATTAGGTTGGAGCCCCGAGAGCAGGACAGCAAGTTTCCGATTATCGTCTGTATTTCTGGCGACTGTTTGGGTTGTTCTAGCATCTAGATCTACATTGATTCCAGTTTGCAAGTCAAGACCCGAAAAATCGAGTTCGCCAACTCCGCTGTTCTGAGCTAACACGTCTAATCCTAGGTCAGCTTCTCCCGCGAATACGTAACGAGCGCCTGCTCTTCCGACAAGGCGGTCATTGCCAGTACCACCTTCGAGTTTGCCCCCAGCTCCACTGAGTCTGAGGTAATCGTCCCCATCGCCTCCGCTCAACTGATAGCTGGGCCCTTGGACGATTACATGGCCCTCAAAGACGTCGTCGTTGCCACCTCGGCCGAAAGCGCGGACAACTGGAGCCTGCGCCACATCCAATGTAACGGTATCGCTGTTGATTGTGATCCGGTCCTCGAAAAATTTAATCTCATCATCACCTTCTGTCCCATAGACATCGATCGTTCCATCATCGTAAACGTGCGTGAAAAAGCTCGTTGCCGGGGGATCGAATTCAAAGCGATCTTCAGGCGAATTAAGGTCGACGAAGTTGTCAAATTCATGGGCGGTGAAAATGTCATCGCCGCTGTCTCCCCAAAGACTGTCGGCTTGGGAACCTCCGTTGAGAAAATCGTCACCGTTGCCAGCTACCAAACGATCGTTCCCTGACCCAACGACAAGGATGTCGTCACCGTCTTGGCCGTAAATTCGGTCGTTCCCAGCACCGCCGTAGAGCGTGTCGTCGCCGCTATTTCCGAACAGGTTATCGATAGATTCTCCACCGTTTATGAGGTCGTCGCCAGCTCCCGCAATGACAATGATTTCATCGATTTGGTCATTTAAAAACCGACGCGCTATCGATCCCGGCTGGCCGTTGTTTACTGAAATGTCCGTGCTAACGTCGTTGAAATTACCAATCACGAACGTGTCGTCGCCCGATGTTCCAATAACCCGGATGATTCCTGCATCAAAAGTGATCGAAGCGAGCATGTTTCGGGGCTCAAGCCGCTCAAATTGATGCGACGAGGCGATCTGTCTTTTACTTCTTGTCTTCTTCGCATGTGATCAATCCTAGCAAAGGAATCTGAGAGATTGGGTTACGTCTTCAAGAAGGCCACAACGACATTCCGTAGCCTAAAATGTAGCAGATCAATCGAGAGCGATGTTGCGACTGAGAATGTTTTATTAACGGGATGAAGTTTGATAAAAAATCGCAGGGCTCCGGGCTGCGCTCAACTCCTCAAATAGCTCGATGGCTTCAACAGAAAGTTAAAGTGTGCAAGATGTCATCCGCATCCAAATCATTCGCCTAAAATATATGCGAACATCAATGGCGCGACGATCGAGGCGTCTGAGTTAATCATGAACTTTGGCGTTTCTGCCGCCAGCTTGCACCACGTTATCTTTTCGTTGGGAACCGCGCCTGAGTAAGACCCGTACGACGTTGTCGAATCGGAGATCTGTGAAAAGTACTGCCACAGGCGGATGTCTTTTTTCAAATCCTGAATGATTGTTGGGACGGCGCAGATAGCAAAATCTCCTGCGATACCTCCTCCTATCTGAAAAAAACCAATCGGCGAATCAGCATCGGTTTCAAGATACCAGTTCACTAGGTTTTCCATCTGCTGCGTGCCGGTTGCAATCGCATGATGCGAGCTGATCTTCTTTTGGATCACTCGGGCCGCGAAGATGTTTCCCAGCGTGGAATCTTCAAACCCTGGACAAACAACGGGAATACCTTTCTCCCAAGCTGCCAATAGCCACGAATTTTTGGGATCAATCTGATAGTGTTCTTTTAGCCTTCCCGAGGCAAAGATCTCAAAGAACACTTCCGCAGGTGTAAGGCTTTTGCCTGCTGCTGCGTTGGCGGCGCAGATTTCCATGAAGGGGTCTTCTATATTCCGCATCACTGTTTCCGGAATGCAGGTGTCCGTTACGCGATTGAATCCTTGGTCCAGCAGCGCTTGTTCATCCTGTGGTGAAAGGTCGCGGTAGTGCGGCACCAGCCGGTATTCATCGTGGGCGACCAGATTGAAAACGTCTTCTTCCAGATTCGCGCCAGTGCATGAGATCGCGTGGACTTTATCGGCGCGGATCATCTTCGACAGCGAGATGCCAAGTTCGGCTGTGCTCATCGCGCCGGCCAATGACACCAGCATCTTTCCGCCCTCGGATATGAGATCCCGATATGCCTGCGATGCGGCCACCAATTCCCGCGCGTTGAAGTGCAAGAAATTCTGGTCGAGGAAATCGGAGATCGGCGAGTTCGTCATAATGGTCACAGTTTTACAAGAATGGTGTGTTGGGCGGTCGAAGTTTTCGAGTTGAGCAACTTTTCAATGCCGTTGAGGCTTTCGTTTTGGCACAATGAGTTCGCTCTGCGGTAAAAATCCAGTAGGTGGAATTGTGGATAATGTTTCATATCATCAACACCCCTGATGCCAAATGTCTGCATGTGGCGTTTTATCAACAGGCGATTGAGGAATAAAAAACCATGGTTTGCTGGGAATTGCGACGTTTTTCGGGGTTTGCCAGACGAATCCAAGCAAATCGACCGGTTGGCATCGGTTCTGCGATTGTTGGCTTTCAAGCAAAAATCATTCAACGAGATAAAACAGATGCACGCTAGTCAACTCGCCGAAATCGGATCTTGGATCTCCGCTCACTGTGGAGGCCTCGCGTATGGTCAAAAAACCCAAGCCTTGGATGCTTCCAACGAATATTGGACTGCCTCTAAATGTCGACTTCAACGCTGGGTCACAGCTCTCAAGATGTTCGAAAAGGACATCGCCAGGCCCAGCGAAGATCATGATCCTTGGCCAGCCTTGGAAGTGATCGTCCAGGAAATCCTACTCTCCGAATTTCTAACGCGTATCTGGGCTGCCTCGGTTCACTTTCACGATGCCTGTCAAGGAACGGACGAACTGCAAGGGTTGGCAAATTCAACGTTCGTCAGCCATATCGAAGCCAGAAACCGAGCTGTCCGGCTGTTGTTGGCAGGGCAGGGCAGTAACGAAGCCGTATTTGATCGTTTTAATAGCTTGCGAAGAAAGATGGAACGCTGGACGGATCTATTTCTGTCACAAATTCCCAACCTTGACGTGGCCCGAAAGTTTGCGTTCGATCAAAATCGCGTCGCCGATTTCTTTTCAGAGAAACCAGACCAACAGGATCAGGCTGCGCTTCGTCGACAGCAGATATTGATGGCGTCTTTTCACGCAGAAGTAAGTAGCATAGGTCAATTCGCGGCCAATCCAGTGTTGAATCGTAAAATCGCAGCAGGCGTATTGGCTTGTTTCCCATCGGACCGATTCGATTCAACGGGCCTTCCGAAATCAGCACGGATGTTGTGGCTGGAAAAAGCACAGGACGACACGCAGGCGTTGGTGAACGAACTGTTTGATTTTGAGGCCCGCTCGATCGGCCAATCGTCAACAGTAGGACAATAAAGTTCTTGGTTTGCCAAACCTAAATATTGGGATTAGCCGTTTTGGCATTGGCCACGGCTCACTTAGTCAACATGCCCGCTAGCGGCAAAACGGCTGATGCTCCCAGCCTGGACTTTATGTGGCCTCCTAGCCATCTTCTACTTCGGCTTGATAAAATGTCGCGAGACGATTTTTATCCTTCTTTCAGGCTATTCCCATGAAACGTTGCTCTTTGCTCGGATTGCTGTACTGTGCTGTTTTTATTTTCTCTGGCTGCGTGCCCCAACAGGCTGAAGAGAAACCAAAACCGAAACCTATTGTTGGTGAAACAACTCAGGACATCGGTGAATTTAATCCCAGCGCTGGCGAAGAGGTCAGCGACGGGAAAGTCGAACTCAACATGGTTACCGGCGCCGCAGGAGCCTATGGCCCTTTGGTCCAGAAGGTTTCCAATATCGCTATCGTTCAGGCCGTCAATCTGTTTAACGCCGCCGAAGGCCGCTATCCCAAAGACCATGAGGAGTTCATGGCCAAAGTGATTAAGAAGAACAATATTCGATTGGCGATGCTGCCTCACGGTTCGGCCTATAAATACGACGTTGAAAACCATGCGTTGGTGGTCGTGAAAGTGAAAAAAACCGAAGCTAGTGAAGAATAATCTAGAGGATCCGTCTTTCACGTAATGCGGGACAGGCCTAATATTAACCTTGGCGATTGTTAAAGCCGACAATTGCCTACGCACAAAATTATTTTTAACTGCTTTGAGAGTCCCATGAGCACAGTCGTTCGCCTACCCCAACGTTCTGAAGTCGCCGAATCCGATACTTGGGATTTGACGTTGCTATATAAAACAGATGCCGACTGGGAAGCCGCGTTTGAAGAATTCGAAGGTCTGATTGACGGCTACCAGCAATTTAAGGGCAAACTTGCCGATGACGCTGCCACGTTGGCTGCCTGTTTAAAGTTCGATGGTCGGCTGGAACGGTTAGGGGAACAACTGGGCAACTATGCTTTTCTGCGCATGGCCGAAGACCAAACCAATGGCGACTACCAGAAGTTAATGGCACGGCTGCAAAACGTCGCCACCCGAGCTGGCGAAGCAGGCAGCTACATTCGTCCCGAGATCATGGAAATCGAGGACGCCAAACTCTCCGAGTTAATGCAGTCGCCGGAGCTTGAGTTGTATCAGCTGATGATTCAGCGGCTGACACGCTACAAGAAATATACGCTCTCTGAACGCGAAGAGCAGTTATTGGCGATGCAGGGCGAAATGGCGGGTGCCACATCCAAGATTTTTCGTCAGTTGCATGATGCAGATTTGAAGTTCGGTACCCTCGAGGACGAAAACGGCGACGAGGTCGAACTTTCGCCAAGCACGTTTTCCCAGTTTTTGATTTCTCCCGATGGCGAGGTTCGAAAAAAGGCCTTTCATCAATTCTATCAGGAATTTACCGCTCACGAAAACACGTTGGCTGCAACGTTGGCCGGTTCGATTCAAAAAGACGTCTACTATGCTAAAGCGCGTGGCTATGACAGTGCCCTGCAACAAGCACTTTACGGTGACAACGTTCCGCAATCGGTTTATGACAATTTGATCGCGTCGGTCCGAAAGAACCTGCCGGCACTCTACAAATATTACGATCTTCGAAAACGCAAGATGGGTCTGGATGAGATCCATCACTACGATACCTACGTGCCGATTCTCAGCGACATCGAAATCGAACATTCGTGGGACCAAGCGGTTGAAGTGGTGGCCGAATCTCTCGCTCCGCTGGGAGAAGAATATGTTTCGGTGCTTCGTAGTGGATTGTCAGGCCGTTGGTGTGATCGTTACCCTAACGCTGGTAAGCAAAGCGGTGCGTTCAGCGCCGGATGCTTCGATAGCGAGCCGTACATTCTAATGAACTACAAGCCCAAAGTGCTCAATGATGTCTTCACGCTGACACACGAAGCCGGCCATTCGATGCACTCGTACAATTCGATCAAGCACCAGCCGTTTGAATATTATTCGTACACAATTTTTGTGGCCGAGGTTGCCAGCACATTCAATGAACAGTTGCTTACACACCACATGTTGGCCAATGCCAAAGATGATCGGTTGAAGGCCTACTTAATTAACAACGAGATTGATTCGATTCGCGGGACGATCATTCGCCAAACGATGTTTGCCGAATTTGAGAAGATCACCCACGAAATGTGCGAAGCAGGGCAGCCGCTGACGGTCGACACGTTTAAAGAAGTCTATGCCGGTCTGTTAAAGGCCTATTTCGGACCAGACTTCGAGATCGACGAAGAACTATCGTTGGAATGTTTGAGGATTCCTCACTTTTACCGTTCGTTTTACGTCTACAAATATGCCACTGGATTATCAGCCTCGATCGCGCTGAGCCAAAAAGTGCTCAACGGCGGCCCGGCCGACCTCGAAGATTATCTCTCATTTCTACGCAGCGGCTGCTCGAAGTATCCGCTGGACTTGCTTCGCGATGCGGGTGTTGATCTGGAGAAACCAGAACCGGTCGATACCGCGCTGAAGCGATTTTCCGACTTAGTTGAACAACTTGACCAATTGCTATAAGTGTCTCTCAGAAATTTTGATCGCCACTTGAAATTGCCATTCGCACGCGCTGCCAATGGTCCCACGTTACCGCTCAAACGGCGGATTTGAAATCATGTCAGCGACTCCGCTTGAGCCAAGGGTCACGTTTTGTTCACGCTGGAAACTTCGATGCTAAATAGATTCTCCCTCGTTTTAATCCTGTTGCTGACCTGCCTGTCTGCGACTGAATGTGTCGCGCAAGATTCAGAAGAGTTTATCGATTGGCGGGCCAAACGAAAATCGTTGGATCGCGGCTTTGCCGATTCGTTGCAAGACATCGCACTTTGGTGTCGCAATGAGGGGATTCCTCAGCAGGTCGCACAAACGTATGCGCTTTACAAAACGCGCGATCTTGATCGCCAGTATATTTTCTTGCCATCGGAAAAAGGAATGCCGGCGCCTCGAAAAGGGAAGCTGGGGGAATGGCTGGAGAAAATCGCCGTTGCAAAAAAAGAACAGGCGGAGGCAATCTTCGAACTGGCTCAGCAGTCGGCCCAGCAGAATGAGAATGCAATCGCGTTTCAATTTCTTCATGAAGTAATCTACTACGATCGCGATCATGAGAAGACACGAAAAATTTTGGGCCATAAAGCCGTTGAAGACGGTTGGCGAGTAAACACCGACAAAATCAAAATTAAGAAGCCTACTAGAAGGTTGGAACTGTTGGGATGGCCGGGGAAAACGTACTTAACCGTCAGCACTCCCCACTTCACAATCAACTCCACCGCGACCGAAGAGGAGACACGGTTTCTCGCGGAGCGGCTTGAACGTTGGCACGATGTTTGGCGGCAAGTGTTCTTTGAGTATTGGTCGCCGGCGAAGGTTTCACGTTGGATGGATGGAAAAGGATCGTTTCATGAACCAAAGCAGCGTTATCGTGTCGCCTTTTTTAAAGATCACCAACAGTACGTTAGCTCGCTGCAAAGATGGGTTAAAGGCGTCGAAAATTCTGCTGGATATTATAATCGTGATCTGAAATTGTCTTTCTTTCCAGCTGGTAAAGACGATGCGACACGAGACACGTGGCGTCATGAATTGACGCATCAGCTGTTTCGAGAAACGATCCGAGCACGCGAAAATCCTTTCGCCAATAAGCATCTTTGGTTGGACGAGGGGATCGCGATGTACTTCGAATCGCTGATAGACCAAGGCGGCTATGTAACTCTTGGTGGGTTTGACGCGCGTCGTCTCCAGTTTGCGCGAGTCCGAAAACTTCGAGAAGGTTTCTTCGTTCCGTTGGAACAATTGGCGTACATGTCCCAGACAAAGTTTCAGCAACGCAGTGATATCGCCGCGTTGTATTCGCAATCAGCCGGAATGACGCATATGCTAATGAATGAAGACCATGGCAAGATGCAGCAAAAAGTGACCGAGTTTATGAAAGCGATGCACAAGCAGAATGTCAAACGTGGCGCGTTTGAGAAATTGATGGATAAGGCTTTTCAGCAAATGGATCTTGAGTATATGAGGTATCTGGAAGTCAAATCCAGTGACGTGGTCAACTACTTAACCAATCCCAAGTCACGTACCGAACTAGCGCTGCCCAACGCAGAACTAACCGACGTGGCGATCGCCAAGATAGCCGAATGTTCAAATCTCAAATGGCTCGATTTAACTGGCTCACGAATCACGGCTAAATCGCTCGCGACGCTCAGCCAGTGTGATGCACTTCGCCAGCTTTTCCTAACCAGTTGCCCGATAGAAAAGGCTGCGTATCGCTACTTGGCCAACTTTGATAGCTTGGAGGAGGTCGATTTCAGCGGTTCTTCGTTGACCGACCAAGATCTTAGCCAAGTGATCTCTAGGCTGCCGCTGAAGGTACTCCGGCTGTCGCAAACGCGGGTCACAGATAGTGGTGTGAACAGCCTGACCCGTATGAAGACGTTGACGACATTGGACCTGTCCCGGTCAAAAGTCTCGGCTCAGGCTAAGGCAATGTTGCGGTCTGCGATGCCTGCGCTGGATATCATTGAGTAGTGGAAGGCCCAATTTTTGCTCAAAACGGAAGTGCCTGAAGTTCAACCGTTGACCCGGATTGGGTCGGCGCTTAAAATCCCGCTTCTACGGTGGGTATAGCTCAATTGGTTAGAGCGCTGGATTGTGATTCCAGAGGTTGGGGGTTCAATTCCCCTTACTCACCCTTTTTTTATGCGCCGAAATACTTGGGAAAACTGCAAGTTCATTCCAAAGGT